>Ga0073900_10002047_pt1 | contig 10798 bp, 7 predicted proteins | sample KloWWTmetKNB5Kit_FD_66666 | JGI IMG/M metagenome (GOLD analysis project Ga0073900, IMG submission 66666) | Active sludge microbial communities from Klosterneuburg, Austria, studying microevolution and ecology of nitrifiers - Klosterneuburg... | ecosystem: Engineered > WWTP > Aerobic digester >... | reverse complement strand
AAGTATTCAGTTGGCCTTGGTTTGCTGCCTTTAATATAGTTTCTCAATATATCCAGTAGCACCGGGCTCAGGTTTACATACCTGTCTTTTTTCCCCTTGGCTCTGCTTATTAATATTTGCATCCGCTGGCTGTCTATATCTTTTAGCTTCAGCGTAGCCACTTCACTTACCCGCAGCCCGGAACTATAGGCAGTAAACAGCATGGCTTTATGCTTCTTGTTCATCAGGGCGTTAAAGAGCTTTGCAATCTCAGTTTCATTCAGTAATCGTGGTAACAATAATGGCTTCTTCGGCCTCGGTATCTCCCAAAAAAACTTCTCCTTCCCCAGCACCTGCTCATAATAAAACTTCATAGCATTAATCCGGCTATGCAATGTGTTTTCTTTTAGGTGCAACTTTTCATAGCAGTAAACTAAGTACCGTTTCAAGTGTGCCGGCGTCAGCTCATCAGCGGATATATCTTTCAGTACCTGAAGCAACTGCGACATTTCGTTGAGATAAGTCTTCATCGTACTGCGGCTATAGGCCTTTAGCTTCAACCGCTGCTCCATAGCGGGCAGCACATGTGCATTTACAAGGCTTATACCGGCCCCTTTGTACACTACTGTACGCTGGTTTATCCATTTGGCCGGTGTGGGATCATTTTTAGCAGGTAAAACCTTTGTGGCTTTGCTTTCTGCTTCCATGCCATTTTTTTTCTTTTCTAAAAGGTACTGGCGCAGTGCCGCATTATCAATTTCGGCTAGCCCCCTCATTGCAAAAGCTATCTTGTTGTAGGCCTCTTTGTCCAGCCGCAGGTACCAGCATTTATTCGTCTGGCTCCACCGGGCATTCGTATGCTTTCGCAGGGCGCCGTTTATCTTAGCTTGGTTTTCAAAATAAATACCAATGCATTCCTGCTCCCGGTGATACAGCGGCTTTACTATTATCTTTTCCATCCATTAAATATAAAGAACCCATTGCCAAACAAAAAAAAAGCGCCCCACCATTAGCGGAAAGTTTTGCCGCTTGGCGTAGAAGCAGATTTGTAGCGTCCCCATGGCTATCGGGATTCAATCGAAGAACTGCACTTTAACCTAATATAAAACTATCATTCGTAGCACTGCACCCGGCATTAAGCCAAACGGCTGTTAAATACTCGGCTATGATAGCCTCTTAGTTTGTTACACTTTCTTTCATATTTTGTTCTTACTTAAGTAACGAATTTTCGTCAACCTATTTTGGGTTAAGACAGAAGTCAGTTCTGAGATCGGTTATGAACAGGCTGTCAAGGAGTTTTTGTGTGAAACCGAATTTTTTGGGCATGAAAGCTATGGAGAACCCAAAACTTTTTGAATGTCATTTTTATTAAGCTCCGAAATTCAAAGTAAACAAGCTGTATATTTTGTAGTGTTATTTCCGCCTTCAATTTTCCTATTTCTAATTTCCCCCTGCTTTACTTTCCTCATAAGTCATCACTCTATAACCACTTTTTGGCAACTCAAATTTTGAGGGAGCTATGGGTTTATAATTAATGTCGGAAACGGTATAGGTTACTACTTTGTCTTTTCGTATGGATTCATATTGCATTGCAAGACCGGGCAAACTCCGGTTCATATATTCAAAATCCTTATTGATAGGTACAAGATCACGGGTAAAATAAACAGTAAATGTGGTACTGTCGTTTAACTTACCAATGGCCTTCTGACAGTTGTACCCATAAATAGTTTTAAACTCATTCAAATAACTAAAACTGATATGTTCGTATTTTTTATTGCTTTCGGCCCATTCCTTTGGTGTAAATTTTATCATGTATTGCTGCTCACCATAGTTTTTCAACATGGTAACATTGCCGCTTTTACCATCAATCAAGGTTGCTTGTGTACCCAACGAACTTTTCATTTCGGATCGGCTGGAACTTCCTTTTAGATAAATAACACTGGTAGCGCCATCAAGCATATCAGCTGCTCTGGGGTTGCTGTCATTTGTATTAATAACGATGTCGTATGTAATGGTTGTCTCAGTTAGTTTTTTTTGCGAGAAAGAAAGCGTGGAAGCTCCTAACAGAAACGCTAATATGATATTAAATTTTTTCATTTCAATTAACGAAAAGATGACGATCCAAATTTACTGTTTAGTTGCAGGAGTCCATAGTTTCCTTTAAAAGCTTTTGCATTTTCAATGATCGTAATGCCCCAAAAATGAGATTGTTTATCAGCGTTTATTGCGCTGCTGCATATCTTTCATTTTTTTCTGCTGTTCCTGCATCTGCTCCATTCGTTCCTGCCATTTGGATTTTGTTTTTGGCTTTTTACGGTTCGCATCAATTTTTGCCAATATCTTATTGTGGTCTATTACATATCGTTGAATAAAGAATTGAAGACCCAGTGTTACTAAATTGGAAACTGTATAATACCATGTAAGACCTGCAGGCAATCTGTTGAAAAAGAACAAAAGAAAAACCGGGAAGATGTAGGGCATCCACTTCATTATTGGATTGCTTTGATCGGGAGCCATACTCATACTATATACCGATATAAGTAAACTGGTAATACATGCCGTTACATTAAATAAACTCAGGTGATTGCCAAGCAGTGAACTTATTACCGGAATATTTCCCCATTGTAACACTTTATCGGGTGCAGAAAGATCTGCAGCCCACAAAAAGCTTTCGCCTCTTAAATCCACACAGGCATTAAAGAAAGAATATAGTGCAAAGAAGATGGGGATTTGTAACACTGCAGGAATACAACCTCCAAGCGGATTTACACCAGCTTCCCGAAATAATTTCATCTGCGCCATACTCATAGCTTGTCTGTCTTCGCCAAATTTTGCTTTTAATGTTTCAATCTCTGGCCTCAACGCTTTCATTTTTGCTCCACTTAAATAACTGGAATAGGTGAGTGGCGAAATAAGAAGACGGATTAAAAATGTCATCAGCGCAATTACTATTCCCAGCTGACCTATAAAACTTTTAAAGAAATTGAAGACCGGAAATACCAAATATTTATTGATGGGTCGCACAAATGAATAAAATCCCTGACCCAGGTTTACCAATTTATCAAACTTATAATCATATTTTCTTAGCGTATTATAGTCGGAAGGACCATAATAAATACTAAATGGTATAGACACCTCTTTACCAGCGGGTACTTGTACTTTTAGGTTGGCAGTGGCGGCTATTACTTCTTTTAACGAATCGGCAGGGCTATTCCATACAATTTTACTTCCTGATGAAAAATTATTTTTGGCTACCAATGCTCCCAGAAAAAATCTTTGTCTTACACCTATCCAGCTTACCGCATCATTAAACTCTTTACTGCTGCGTTTAAACATGGAGTGATAATCAAAACTGCCGTCTTTTACATAGCCAATCTGTGTATTTTCTCTTTCATAGCTCATGCTGCTTTCCTGTTGAGCTGCGGCATACTGCCAAATCATATTCATTGTACCACCTGAAAGAATTTTTTCAGCTCCTCCCATTTTTACGTTGAAATCAATCATGTAATCATCTTTCTTCATTATAAATTCATGTGTAATGTAGGTATTGCCACTATCCAATGCGAGTGTGAAAGAAATGGATTGATTGCCATTTGAATTGGTAACAGTATCTATTTTTGAGAAGAAAAGTTCGCTTGTAGAAGCGGTTCCCTGATTGGATGAAGAAACAGCATTAATCTGGTAACCCAATTTGTTAAATGAAGTAGCTCCCATTTTTACCCAATTGCTATCGGTACCGCGATAGTTCTTTAGCTCCACATCTTTTATACTTCCGCCCTTGTTACTAAATGTAACACGAATCAGACTATTTGATAATGATATCGTTTTTTCTTCTGTATCTCCTATTTGTTTAAAAAGCTGAGATTTATTAGCCAGTGCTACAGAATCGCTGATATGCTTTAACGAATCTTCAACCGGCTTACGCAATTTTGCAACTGAATCGATTATATGTTGTTCTTTTGCAAGTTCTTCCTGTTTTTGTTTACGAGTTGCTTTTTGATCTTTATTGATAATGGCAAAATACCCAATGAATAAGATGCCCAATAATACAAAACCCATGACGGTATTTCTGTCAAGTTTCATTCATCTGTTTTTAGGGGGGCAAAGATAGGGCAAAGAGGGTTGAAAGAAACAGGAATACGACAGACGGTAGCTATCTGCCGGTTAAGATTTTTGAGCTAAAATATTTAAGAAAACCAGCGTGTTAGAACACTCCGGTGTCAAAACAATTAAATCATTTCACTTTGCAGAAGCGGGTTTTTAATGTCCGATTTTTTATCGGCATAGGCTTTAGCTGCTTTTATAAAATGGACAAATATTGGTTGTGGATTTTCTACTGTACTCTTTAACTCCGGATGATATTGTACGCCAATAAAAAAAGGATGTTTGGATAGTTCAATGATTTCAACTAAATCTGTTCCTGGGTTTCTTCCACTGGCTATCATTCCTGCTTTTTCAAATCTTTCTAAATATTGATTATTGAACTCCCAGCGGTGACGATGTCTTTCAGTGATTGTTTTGCTGTTATAAATTGTAAAGGCAAGTGTAGCCTCTTTGATTTCACAAGGGTAGGAGCCCAATCGCATTGTGCCACCTTTTGCTGTAATTTTTTTCTGCTCATCCATTAAGTCAATTACAGGTTCTTTAGTATCAGGGTCCATTTCAGTAGAGTGGGCTTCTTTTAGTCCTAAAACATTTCGGGCAAATTCTATGACAGCCATTTGCATTCCCAAACAAATACCAAAGAAGGGCAATCCTTTTTCTCTTGCATATTTAACTGCAACAATTTTTCCTTCTACACCACGATGCCCAAAACCGGGGGCCACCAATAAGCCATCCAAGCCGGAGAGTTTTTCTCCAACATTATCATCTGTAATAAACTCACTATGTACATTAATTACCTGCACCTGACATTCGTTGATGGCGCCTGCATGAATGAATGATTCCAAAATTGATTTATAGGCATCCTGCAGTTCTATGTATTTACCTATTAACCCAATGGTTACTTTGCTTTTAGGATATTTTAATTTGTCCAAAAAGCCTTTCCATTTTGTCAATTCAGGTTCCTCAGTTACCGGCAGGTTCATTTTTTTAAGACAGATGAGGTCTAGTTTTTCACGCATCATCAACAAGGGCACTTCGTAAATAGTGGATGCATCCAGTGCTTCAATTACGGCTTCTGTTTTTACATTACAAAAGAGCGCAATTTTTCTTCTTAGATCAGGAGTTAGTTGTTTTTCTGTTCTGCATACAATCACATCCGGGTGTACACCTTCCTGGCTCAGCATCTTTACACTATGCTGTGTTGGCTTTGTTTTTAGTTCTTTGGCTGCTTTTAAATAGGGAATTAATGTGAGGTGTACAATGACAGTATCTTCATCTGGAAGCTCCCATTGCAATTGTCTGACTGCTTCTACAAAAGGCAAACTCTCAATATCGCCTACAGTACCGCCAATTTCAGTTATTACAATATCATATTCATTGCCCTTACCCAGCTGCAGCATTCTTCTTTTTATTTCATCAGTTATATGTGGCACTACCTGTACGGTTTTTCCCAGATAGGCGCCTTCTCTTTCTTTGTTGATAACGGTTTGGTAAATACGACCAGTGGTTACATTATTGGCTTGCGATGTAAATATGTTGAGAAATCGCTCATAATGTCCAAGATCAAGATCGGTTTCTGCACCATCTTCAGTTACATAACACTCACCATGTTCATAAGGGTTCATGGTACCAGGATCGATATTAATGTACGGGTCAAATTTTTGAATTGTAACTTTTAAACCTCTTGCCTGAAGCAGTTTGGCAAGTGAGGCAGCTATAATTCCTTTGCCCAATGATGAAGTAACACCTCCCGTAACAAAAACATATTTAGCCATACAAAATGGTTATTTGTTTAAATCAATTTCAAAAAAAAATAATCTGTTGTAAAAATTCCAGTCGTATGACCAGCAGCGGAATTGAGCGAACTTCCTAAATTTAATTCCGGGAGGTCATGCAAAGCTAAAAGATAAAAATGGATAGAAAAAATTGAAATTCAGTTTGTGGAAAAAATGAAAATTATTTTTTAGAATTTTCATGCTTTTCGCGACAAAAGTTTATCGGGAACTGTCTGGCAGTTTTAAAACCTTAATTCGGCAACCGCCTGCGGGTACACTATCCTCTTCTTTTCCCCAGGGGTTAATTTTTTCAATATCAAACTGAATGTTTTTGATAAAAAACCTATCTAATGCAGTGTTAAAATGATAGGTTGAGTCTTTTGTTTTTACAGTTATATCGCAAAAGGCTCTTTCATAAGCGGGTTCGCCATTAGTTGAAATCCATTGTCTTCCACAACTTTGATTTTTTATGGTAAGACCCAACTCCGCTATTGAAATCGATTGATTTGCGCCAAAGGTGATAGTTTTCTCTTTGAATTGTTTCTGCGGATACATACAGCCAAAGCACAAAATGATGATGAACAAAAATTTCATCTATAAATCTACAAACAAAAAATAAAATGAAAGAACAAGCCAGGATTGAAAGAATCAGTCCTTTGCAATTTTTTTGTAACTGGCTACAATTCCTTTGATGAGTGAGGAACTGAAACCCTGATGCTCCATTTCATTAAGCCCGGCTATGGTACAGCCCTTTGGCGTTGTTACTTTATCTATTTCCTGTTCCGGATGACTTCCTTTTAAAAGCAGTAGTTCGGCAGCCCCTTTTGTTGTTTGTGCTGCAATTAATGATGCAGTTGCTGCATCAAATCCAATTTCTATACCACCCTGAATGCAGGCACGTATATAACGCAAGGCATAAGCAGTGCCACAGGCACCCAATATGGTTGAGGCATCCATTAGTTTTTCATCTATAGTAACAACCTTGCCCAGTTTGGCAAATAATGCTGATACATATTCAACATCATTGCCAGCAGCTTGTTGGTGGCTGATGCATGTCATACTTTCCTGAATAGCAATTGCAGTATTGGGCATAGCTCTGAAAACCGGAATTTTTTTTCCCGTTATTTCCTGAATTTCTGAAATGCTCACTCCTGTTACTACAGAGATCAATAGTTTTTTGTCATTGAAGTCTTTTTTAATTTCCTGCAATACTGCCGTTGTTTGAAATGGTTTAATTGCCAGAATAATAACCTCTCCGTTTTTCACAGCTTTTGAGTTATCAGTAGTAATCTGTACACCTTTTTGCTCCAGTGCTTTTAAAGTTGAAATATTTCTTTTGGTTACGGTAAGCTCAGCAGGTTTACAAAATTTGCTTTTTAATAATCCTTCGGCAATGGAAGCACCTAAGTTTCCGCCTCCAATGATGGTAATCATTCGTCCCATTTCTTAAAAATATTTTTTTGTTGAAAGATAATTGCTGATAAAATCATTTACACCTTCTTCTACTGAATAAAAGGAGTCAGTGTATCCAGCAAAATACAGTTTGTGCATATTGGCTTCTGTAAAATATTGATATTTATCTCTTATGTCTTCGGGTGTATCCACATACTCAATGGCAACGGGCAGGTTCATACTATTAAATACCGCCGTCAATAATTCATTAAAGGTTCTGGCTTTTCCTGTGCCTAAATTGTAAAGTCCATTTTTATTTGCATCCCATTTTATACTCAACATTTCTTCCGCCATCCATAAACAAACTTTTGCAATATTGGCTACATAAATAAAATCACGTAGCTGACCCCCATTTTCAAAATCGGGGCGGTGCGATTTAAAAAGTTTTACACTTCCTGTTTTTTTAATTTGATTAAAGCCATGAAAAACCATACTGGCCATGCGTCCTTTATGGTATTCATTAGGCCCATAAACATTGAAAAATTTTAATCCTGTCCAAAAAGGTGGTTGTTGCTGTTGCTTCAAAGCCCATTTATCAAATTCATTTTTTGAAATGCCATATGGATTCAAAGGCTGAAGTTGATTGATGATTTCATGGTTGTCATCATAGCCAAATTCTCCTGCTCCGTAAGTAGCTGCTGAGGATGCATAAATAAGTGGAATATTTTTTTCGGCACAATAATTCCAGATTTCTTTTGAATAAGCCACATTCCATTTTTCATGAATGGCATAGTCAAATTCAGTGGTATCAGTTCTGGCACCCAGGTGTATTGCCAAATCTATAGTTGGGTTGGATTCTTTTAACCAATCAAAAAGTTGTGATCTTTCAATTTTGTTCAAATATTTTTTTTCATCCAGATTCCACCATTTTTCTTCATCGCTAAAATCATCAACGATGATCACTTGTTGATATCCACAACTATTAAGATAACCGAGTACATAACTCCCAATAAAACCTGCAGCACCCGTTAGCAGTATTTTTTTCTCTGTATTCATTATATAGAACTTAATGCAGCGCCAGCTTCTTCTTTTGATAAATAATTTTCAAGTGCCGTATCGTATTTTTCTTTCCATGTATCAATATTACCCCAATGGTTGCCATCAATTTTTACTTCGCTGGTGGTGACAATACCAATTTTTTCGGCAGGAAAACCATTCAGTATTTTTTCAAAATCTTTTACCAGGTCAATATTTACGGAAACCATTACACGGCTTTGCCCTTCGCCAAAAAGAAAGGCATCTTTTCTGATAGCGTTATTGGTAGAAATGGAAAAACCAAGTTCATTTGTAAAAGCACTTTCGCAAAGGGAAATAAACAGACCACCTTCGCTTATATCTTGAACGGAGCGGACTAATTTGTTTTCAATCAGCTCAGCCGTTTTTGCCTGTAATGCAAATTCATCATCAAGATAAAAATGTGGAGCAGGGGAGTAATTTATTTTTTGTATTTGCGATAAGTATTGGGAGCTTGCTATGTCATTTGTCACATTTCCCAAAACATAAATAATATCGCCCTCTTCTTTAAAGTTTAATGTCATTTTATTGTTTATGTCTTCAAGCAAGCCTACCATGCCAATGGTAGGAGTGGGAAACACCGGGCCATCAGGATTTTGGTTATAAAAACTCACGTTGCCACCTGTTACGGGTGTATCAAATTTTCTACAGGCGTCGCCCATGCCTTTTATGGCATGTACAAACTGATAATATACTTCAGGATCGTAGGGGTTACCAAAATTGAGACAATTGGTAACGCCCAGCGGCTTGCCGCCGCTGCACACAATATTGCGGGCAGCTTCAGCCACAGCTATCATGGTTCCTTTATAAGGGTCAGCATATACATAACGGCTATTACAGTCGGTCGTAATGGCAATGCTTTTTGTAGTTCCCTTTACCTTCACAACTGCAGCGGCCGTTGGTGCATTGGTCGACACATTGCCGGTGCCCACCATACTATCGTATTGGTGATAAATCCAGCGTTTGGAAGCAATCGTAGGCAGTTGAATTATTTTTTCAGCAATCTCTTTCAGATTTTCGGGAACAGCAATTGTTGCAGGATTGTATTTTTTTATTTGCTCAAAATATTTTGGTTCTCTGTACTCTCTTTCATATTGTGGTGCACCGCCTCCCAGTACAAGTTCATAGGCAGGTATGGATGCTTCCAGATTTCCATGCATATAAAAATTGAGGAGCCCGTCATCCGTTACTTCTCCAATAACTGAGCAGGGGAGATCCCATTTTTCAAATACATTTTTTATTAATTCTTCTTTGCCTTTCTCAGCTATCAAAAGCATCCTTTCCTGGCTCTCACTCAACAACAATTCCCATGGCTTCATATCTTTTTGTCGAGTAGGTACTTTTTCAAGATCTATTCGCATACCTACTTCACCTTTGGCACTCATTTCGGCAGTGGAGCATATAATACCCGCAGCACCCATATCTTGCATGCCTATTACTGCACCGGTTTGAATAACTTCAAGACAGGCTTCTAATAATTTTTTTTCCTGAAAAGGATCGCCAACCTGAACAGCAGGTAAATCCTGAGCACTTTCTTCAGTAATATCGGCTGATGCAAAAGAAGCACCACCAATACCATCCTTACCCGTAGCACTGCCAACAAACATTACCGGATTTCCTTTCCCTTTTGCTGTAGCTGAGATTGTTTCTCCATTTTTTACTATTCCTACACTCATTGCATTTACCAATGGATTGGTATGATAACAGGCATCAAAATAAACTTCGCCGCCCACTGTAGGTACTCCAAAGCAGTTGCCATAGTGCCCAATGCCATGTACCACGCCTGATAAAAGGTGTTGCGTTTTATCTTCTTCAATCAAACCAAATCTTAAGGAATTAAGCGCAGCAATAGGACGGGCACCCATTGTAAAAATATCTCGGTGAATACCGCCCACACCTGTAGCTGCACCTTGAAATGGTTCAATGGCTGAAGGGTGATTATGAGATTCAATTTTAAAAACAACTCCCAGTCCGTCGCCAATATCCATAAGTCCTGCATTTTCTTCACCTGCTTTCACCAGCATCTTACTACCATCACGAGGCAGTGTCTTTAGCCATTTAATTGAATTTTTATAACTGCAATGTTCGCTCCACATACCACTGAAAGCACAGAGCTCATTAAAGTTGGGTGTGCGGCCAAGTTTTTGTTTTATAAGTTCAAATTCTTCTTCAGTTAATCGGAGTTGTGTTGCAGTCTTTGCTGATACTTCCATGTAGTAGGAGATTGAACGGCAAAGGTAACATCATTGCTCTTTTAGAAGTACAGAACTTTCCAACTTTGTACTGACAATGCGCCAATAAGTTTTATTTTGCAGGATTAAATCGAATTGATTGGAATATCTTTTATTTGTATGTTATCTGGTTTTCTTTGCATGGCTGATTACTAAAATTGGTTTTTACCGTGCAGCCGGGCTTAGTAAGTCGCAATTAATTATTTTCTTTCTTCTGAAAATAATTGCTGGAATATTTTATGG
>Ga0073900_10002045_pt1 | contig 10806 bp, 5 predicted proteins | sample KloWWTmetKNB5Kit_FD_66666 | JGI IMG/M metagenome (GOLD analysis project Ga0073900, IMG submission 66666) | Active sludge microbial communities from Klosterneuburg, Austria, studying microevolution and ecology of nitrifiers - Klosterneuburg... | ecosystem: Engineered > WWTP > Aerobic digester >... | reverse complement strand
TCTGGTTGGGTCATAAAATTGGCAAAGATAATGCAAATGGTGTAAAATGGTGATTGATATAATTGGCTTTGCATCCATTAAAAATGGAGTATTATTACAGCCTTTAAAAAAATAGATTACCTAAATATTTATGTAAAATCCAAAAGAACAATATTTTTGCGGCTTTTTAATTTACTTAATTTTAAATGCATCATGTCAAAGTATTTTATTTTTCTTAGTTTTTTTATTGGAATTACATTACAAGCCCAAAGTATCAAGTTTAATCCTAAACTTGGAATTGGAAGCTATGATTTTAATATTACTTCAAACCAAACCATTGAGGCAAAGTCTATGTTATCTATCGGAGCTGATGTAAGAATCGGGTCTGGTGCTTTCTTCTTGAACACTGGTGCACATTACACTAGTGATGCATTTGATCAAGATCCAAACACATTCGTAGAAAAAGGTTCTTTAAATTTCTTGAGAGTTCCAGCAAATGTAGGATTGTATCTTACTGGAAGAGATGGTATTCTTGTCATCTTTTTAAAAGGTGGTCTTACAAATAATTTCTTCTTATCTGGCTCTGGATTAGCAGGAACCTTAGAGGCAGATTTGGTTAAGAAATATAATCTTGCTGCAAATTTAGGATTAGGATTTGATATTTTCAAGTTTGTACATGTAGGTGTTGAGTATGATAAAGGTTTGACAAATTATTTTGACCTTGACCCGATAGTTGGTAAGAAAGCCGCTGTCCTAATAAATTTGGGCTTAGTTTTCTAAGCACAGATTGAAGTTTATTTATTTGAAGAATTTGGTTTCTTGGATTGCTTTTGTTGGACAAGAAACTAAATTCTTCAATTTTTCTATTATTGGAACTACTACACAATCATCGGTCACAGACCGGCAGATAGCTTCCGCCAAAGTCAATAGACTTTGCAAAACAGAATGCTACAATTCTATATCTTTACCACCTTGCCTTCTCTAACTACCTGCGTTCCATCCACTACCTTCCACACATACATACCAGCTTGCAAACTACGCATATCCACACTATTCTGACCATAATAGATGCGTTGCGTGATGACTGGTCTGCCTGTGATATCATAGATCATGATCTGTCCGTATGCAGGTACATACTCGCCAAGGGTAATGAGCAGATAGTCCTGAACAGGATTAGGGAAAAGTGAAATATCTGCACGACGCACTGACTCATCATCGCTACTACTTGTACCTAGCGTGATGGTGCGGCATACGGTATTGCTGCTATTTTCATTGCTGACAGTAAGGCATACATTATACGTACCCTTCTGTGCAAAAGTATGATACGGACTCTGCATACTCACCCGTGGACTACCATCTCCGAAATCCCAACTCCATGTCTCTGGACGGAAGTAACTCAAGTCTGTAAAGCGGAGCTGCAGGTAGTCGATACTATCTGCCTCGTAGCGGTACTTTGCGATAGGATTATTGTCGAGACCTAAGGTATCACAAGGCGAGCCATCAAGTGGACCTAGGCGATAGTGCGGGAAGTTGGGGATACCACGAGCTATACCCGTAGGCATGAATACAGAATGCTGCAGTACAGTACAGGCTTCTCCAGCTTCATCAGGATATTCTATCTTACTCATCAAGCGAGTACTGGCAGAGCTTGGAGATACATAGATTCTACCATCAGGTGCTAACCCAAGATAACAAAAATTAACATCATAAGCTATAGGTAAAATAGTATCAAATGGGAAAAAGTATTGTGTTCCATCATATTCTGCAACTTGTTTTTCTGACAATAATGGTCTCTCCGTTGTTAAATCATACTTATAAATGTATTGCCGATTGCACATATACAAATACCTATTGTTTGGCGAAAAACTTACTCCCATCGCAAATCTATAATTCGATACGTCCACTATGCGCATATCACTTTCGTACAAATCACCAGTACATCGTTCAAATTTCGATAAGAATACACTGGCTCCGTCTGATGTAAACTGATTGGCGGCAAACCAACTAATCCAGCTCCCGTCGGGTGATGAATAAATCTGTCCTATTCCACCATTTGGTAACAAAGGGGAAAAACCAGTAGTATATTTTTTATGAAAATGTACACCTATGTCATCAATTAAAAAAATATTTAACTCTACGCCGTTGCGTCTAGGGGCTATCAACCACCAATCTCGTCCATTGCCGTGACGCACAGCTGTCATACTCCCAGATAATGAATCCTCTATCATTTTAACATCTTTAATTATCAACTGCCCCTTCGAATCATCTTTGCTAACATCAAATTTTGCATACCTAATCATAAAATTATTATAGTATGTGTTCGATCTATCTCTAGTGGAATAAAAGGTATAATATCTGTCAGCAATCGTTGGATGCGGCAGCATCAAAGCATATTGAATTCCCCATATTCCTCCAGGTATAATCACGCCTTTATACTCAATCTTCTCATATTCCCAGTCATCGCTATAATTGATTGTATCTTCTATTGCCTGGTCATACCTATTATAAATAACCATACCGTTGGTATAAGCCAACATATTTCCATCACCATCACAAACACTTGAATTACAACTTCCAAAATCCAAAAATCGTTTTGGGTCGTAGTACAGCTTAGGAGGATCAAAATTAAAATCTAGATTGCAAGCACCTCTAGTCGTATCTGCTGCACGTTCAGGAATGACAATATCATATCTCTCAAGACCATACAACCATATATGGTCTTGTTTTTGAGCCTGAGTCATTACTACATTCAATACAAATAGGCACAACATTAGCCATTTTGATATTTTAGGCTTCATAATTTTAGTGTATCTTAGATTGTTTTTCATGATGCCAAAGTTTAAGTATGTATAAACATTTCTGCTTATGGTTTTCCGATTCGTTTTCCTCTCGAGAGAATAAAGATAATAGTTTTTTTAGACAATAATAATTTTCGTCCAACATTAATTTTTTCATATTAACCCAAATCATCGGTCACAGACCGGCAGATAATATCCGTCAAAGTCAATAGACTTTGCAAAACAGAATGCTGCAATTCTATATCTTTACTACCTTACCTTCTCTAATTACCTGTGTTCCATCCATTACCTTCCACACATACATACCAGCTTGCAAACCACGCATATCCACATTATTCTGGCCATAATAGATGTGCTGCGTGATGACAGGTCTGCCCGTAATGTCATAGATCATGATCTGTCCGTATGCAGGTACATACTCGCCAAGGGTAACCAATAGATAGTCTTGAACAGGATTCGGAAAAAGCGAGATATCAGCACGGCTGACTGACTTATCATCGCTACTACTCGTACCAAGTGTGATGGTGCGGCATACGGTATTGCTGCTATTTTCATTACTGACGGTAAGGCATACATTGTACGTACCCTTCTTTGAGAAAGTATGATATGGACTCTGCATACTCATACTTGGACTACCATCACCGAAGTCCCAAGACCATGTCTCAGGACGGAAGTAACTCAAGTCTATAAAGCGAAGCCTTAGAAAGTCGATGCTATCTGCCTCGTAGCGGTACTTTGCGATGGGATTATTGTCGAGACCTAAGGTATCACAAGGCGAGCCATCGAGTGGACCAAGGCGATAGTGCGGGAAATTGGGGATAGTCCATGGATTATTGGGAATACGGATAGCATGTTGTCGAAACGAGCAAGCTTCTCCAGCTTCATTGGGATAGTCCATGACATGCATGTGAAGTGCTGTACCTGCTCCAGAAACATTATAGTGTCGGCCGTCTGGTCCTTCTGCCCAAAACCCAAAAGGTGTAAAATAAAAACTTGGGTCCGGTAAACTCTGAAATCCATCAAAATGAGCTATTTCATTAATTGGATAATTGGCTTTATTCAATTCGATTTGATACAATGTAGAATCACTATTTGCATATAGGAAATTACCATTGGGTGAAAAAACAACACTCTGACCTAATGAAAATTTAGGAATGTAAATCTCTTTGTGATGTGGATTGCTAAGTAGCCCACTACACCTATCGAAATCATAAATGGATATCACTGCTTGCTGGGGTATATACCTACCGTCTATGACAGCATACCTGCTACCATCATAAGAAAATGCAGCGTTACCAGAATTGAAGCCACTTTGTTTTTTACCAATATTTTGTACATGACGGAGTTTTAATCCTGATGGAGCCAATAAATAAGTATAATACGTTGTGTTATCTCCACTGATGAGGATGATCCACCAGTCGCGCCCGTTGGCATGGCGGACGGCTTTTGTCATGCCACTACCAAGGAAACCATGGTCTATGAGATTATCTTTATTGACCACACGAGCTTGTAAGCCATCTTTATACCCGGCTATGATCCCCCAATATACACCAGTCTGTACATCCTTGAGATAGTCATACTTCATTGCCATATAAAATACAGAGTCGGCATAACCAGGAAAAGGCAAAATGAGTACACCTTGTGAAATTGAGTAACCAAAATTATATTTTGGGTGTTCCCATAATTTCCAATATTGATCAAAACCGATTGTATCACCATTTATAGCAAATTGGCTACTAGAGTCAAAGACAGACCTTCCATGACTATAACAAAACAAGTCACCCGATTTTGTACAAATTGATGATAAAGCTCCATTAGGGTCAGAAATTCGACTTAGCTTATAATCAATTCTCATCGGATCTTCATTAAAATTGAAATCAAATGGCCAGTAAAGTTTATTAATACTGTCTGCTATCAAAACTTCAATCTTACTTCCTTTTGCTGTTCCAAGTGGCCATACAAAATCTTCTTTTTGGCTGTTTAAATCAGAAACATGTAAAACAAAAAACAGAATCCAAAATGTACGCATATAAAATAATTAAAAGGTTTTTGAAAATGCAAGGTAAAAGTCAAGCCTTTTACCTTGCATGATTTATATTAATTACAGCGTCTAATTTATTTTAATGAATTTTGTAGTCTTGATCATACTACCATTATCCATTAAATGCACCAAATAAACCCCTGCTGGCAAGTTTGCAACATCCACACCATCATCTTTGTACTCGCACATTTTACTTAAACTACCCTCAAGGCTTTCTATCAATAAATGAGATATTGATGAAAATGACTGACTAACATAAATTCGAGACGACGCAGGATTTGGATAAATTAAATTTTCCTCGCTTTCCGCTTTTAGATTTTTTGATCTATTTTCAACCATTGTACAATTATCCAAATTCATATTATGCTGTTCATCATTTAGTCGTAATATTTCTATAGCATCAGAGACTGGTTTGCCATATTCAATAAAACATTTTGATGCAATATTTCTCAAATATTCTAAATGGTTTGTCTTAATATATTCTAACCCATAATAAAATAATTCAGACTTTATCGATAGCATATCTTTCATTTCCTTATGAAAATATTGCGTTTCAGGAAGATTATTCACTTCAGAATTAAATTGATACATTTCATTCATTTGCCTTTGCTTTATATCACTTAAAATTTGAAGCTCCTGTTCTTTCAACAAATCCAATTCAGTGGCTAATTGATAGGCACTATGAAAATCATCCTCATTTCCTTCTGCATTATTTTCGATTATTGTCCACAATTCCTCTTTATCAATTACTTTGTTATTCAAAAGATTTCTTACATTATTTAATGCTGTGTGCTCTTCTGAGTTCAACTGCAAGATTTCGTAATACTCATTTAGCGCATTATGATACAAATAAACGTCTGAAGGAATCTGAGCCAATGCTTCAGCGTAAATGTCATTTGCATTAAGAAGATGCGGAAAATCTAGAAATAATTCAAGTAGCTGCTTTTGAAGTTCCCACCTTTGTAGTGCACCGTCTACATTTTCGTCCGCAAGACTATTGATAATAAGATTGGCTTTGGCCTCAGGTGTCTCTTCATTTCCCATTAATTCGGGGCCAAAACAATGATTGGCAAATTCAGGAACTGATAAAAACCAAAAAGGTGGATTAACTGTTGTCGGGCGGAACATTCCATTTGGTTCAATAGCAGGAGGTGGCTGATTAGGGTTTACTGACCATCTGAATGATCCTCCATTTTCATGATTTGCCAAACTATTACTCCCTACCCACAAATTTCCTTTATTTGTTTGACCTTGGAATAATCGGAAGACATTTATACCTATATCGTTGTTTTTCATTAAATTGGAAGAAAAATCTATGATTGGAAAATCACCATAAAAATAAGATCCAATATTTGCACTTGTAATTTGATTGCAGTAAAACTTAGAATCTATATTCCCTCCAAAAACTCTAAATCCGTTTTGAACATTTGAAGGGTCAGGAGACAAATTATTAAGTTTATTATCACTAGCAAATATTTTCTTTACAAGTTGCAAATGAACTTGATAATGCTTATTTGTCGCATAAGAATTAAAGGTATTTTCATAAAAATTAACAAAATTAAAATCTGCTAAAAATACAATAGGAGAAAATGTAGTAGGTTGAGCAGGATTAAATTGTATCTTGGTAATATCAAATACATTGTAATAAACTGAACTTGTCAAATCATTTCCTTCATTATAAATATGAATTGACGAATATGTGTTTGGATTTATTGTATTTGAATTGAACTTGTTATTATAAATATTAAAAATATTTTCTCCACTACCATAAGCTCCTTGTTCAATTCCAAAATAGCAAGCAATACCACCATTTTGGAAACTACTTTCATTATTATTATAAATATTAAATGTATTTTGAGAATTGTATTGAGACTTAAAAAATGTGCCTAATTCTTCGGCTTTATTTTTTGTTACGTCCATTGTCCCATCCAGCATATCAGTAACCAATATTCCTATCCTATGAGGAGTTTTTATAATATTTTCTGAAATTTTATGTTTCGCCCCACTGAAAATCCAAATATCCGAGCAAGCGTTCCATTTGTCTCTAATGTTAGGATCACAATTTGCAACAAACATTTCATACATCTCGTTATTATGAATATTTATGTTTGTATTAAAAGCTACAATTGGAACCATCAAATATCTAAAAATATTTTTGTTTGTTGAATTTTCCCTTCCAACATTTCCTGATGCAATCTCATCAAAGAAAACTCCAGCATAGGATTTACCTTTATAATTTTCTTGTCCAGAATACATGCTAAGCAAAGGTTTATCGCGATCACCTATAAAAGTACATCCTTCAATCCTATGAGATGCATTGCTTCTGAACATTATGCCTACACCATTTTGAGAAAATGTAGTGTTTAATGTAGTTAAAGCACCACCATTTAATACTTCTATACCATACTCTGCATCTCTGATTTCTGTGCCAGAAGTAAAGTAATGGCTTCCATTTAGTGATTTAACTCCTTTCCACATCACATCTCCGCAAGCATACAATTTTGAGAATAGAAAATGAATCGATTGGCTTTTACTCGTGTTGTTAAGGGTAAGGGAGGCACCTGCATCAAACACAAAAGTACAATTATTAAAAGATAAATTTCTATCCATGATAACATTACCTCTTACCACAAATGTCAAATTTGTAAATCCCCAATGTAAGGATACAGTATATGGGACATTATTTTGCACTGCATATTGAGCAAAATTTAAGTCGCCGTTGCTAGCATCTAGTAAGTAAGCATTTTCGTATATCTTTCTTCCACATTCTATCATGCCTATACCCGAACACAAGACATTTACCTTTTTTACTACAAAAGTTATCTGTCCACATTCGTCTCTCACAGTAAGTGATACGGTGTAAGAACCATTATTTGTATATTGATGTGGAGGAGGAGATTGTCCATTAAAAGTGCTTCCATCTCCAAAATCCCAAAGATAGGTCAAGCCTTGACCGGTGGATATAGATGTAAAGTTAACTGAGTTTGTATTGCCTGAGCAATTTACAACATAGGTGAAGTTAGCAACAGGAATTGGGCATATACAATCTACTACTACCGTTTGAGTGCTTACTACAGAGATACCACATTTAGTAACCCTTAATGTTACAGTATATGTACCATTGGCAGTGAAAGTATGCTCGGCAATTTGATCCGTCGATGATGTACCATCGCCAAAGTCCCAACTGTAAGTGGCATCTGGATCAGGCTTAGTAGGCGTGAAGGTATAAGTCGGGCAACTTCCTATCGCTGAAAAATCTGCATTTGGAATTTCAATATTAACAATTACATCAACACATTTTTTTGAACAACAACCATTATTATCAAATGCTGTTAAACAAACATTATATGTTCCTCCTTGAGTAAATGTGTAGTCAAAAATTTTATTATCTGAAATAATATTATTTTGAATTGACCATACATATTTATTAAATGGTCTTACTTCATTAGGTTCAAATTTATAATTTTGACAATAATAATTGTCTATTGTAATACCGTTAAGGGCAAATGACTCACATTTCAGACTTAAGTTACGAATAGCATTTATGGAAATAAAATCTGATTCTGATTCTGCATAAACCCATATCTGACTATAATTTACACCATTTAATTTACTATGACTAAAGGTAGTATTAAATTCAGTAAAAGTGTTAGATGTAATGTTGGCTTCCAAAATTTCAGGAGAGTTATTAAAAAATTGAGTTATATTTGCATCATAACAAGCCCAAGGAGTAGGTAAAGAATTTGACAGCCTAACTTTTATTTTACCGTTATTGTTAATATAGGGTACAAATAAGGGGTCATTTGTTTGACACGGCAATTTGCTTCCTTCAAATTTCAAACAATAAGATATGAGCGGGTCAGAAACAATTGGTGTTGATAAATATTGCATAAATCCTTCATTCGGATTAGAATATCCTCGAATGTGTGTAAAATAATTATTATAAAGATCAAGCGTTGGATTATTTGAATCAAAGACACAAGCGTTAGTGACATCAATCGCAATAAAATCAGGCGAATCTTTTAAACATCTCCAACCAGAAATATTTGAATTTGGAGAAGCATATGCATTAAAACCGTTTGTTGTTCCTTGATTAATTTCTAATCTTTCATTTATTAAAAGTTCGGGACAGATGGCACATTGCCCCCATCCTACATCAGGTTTCAGCATCAACATAAAGAGCATCATCACAAAGATGGCAAATCGCTGAAAATCAGTGTGTGTTTGTGTGTGTGAAGCAGGCACACTTCCTGCTTTGAGCATTTTCTGTCTCATACATTAAATAGTTTGTTTTTGATCATACTTTTTTATCATAAAATCACTACAAATTTAATCCGGTGTTTAGGGTAGGTCGGTACTTGGAATAAATTTCACTTCATTGCTACATAAGCATAATCAAAATCGGTTAAAAATTTTTTATCATAACGAAGATACAATAATTTATCATGTTTGACCAATTTTTTTACATCTTATTTTCATATTTTTATTAATATCATTGATTTTGTACCCAAATTTGGTTACAATAATAATCTAATACAAAACCACTTTCTTTAGCACTTTTATTTTAGTGATAATTCCATTTTCATAATATAATATGACAAATCAATCTTAGAAAAACATATGAAATCTTACAAAAATATCTTCTATTATATTATTGCCATTAGTTTTATCTGCTCTCAGCAGGTAATGAAAATTACGTCAAACTCAATCTAATGTATAGCCTATTTATGACTTTGGACAGAAGACCACATAATGTGCTGTTGTATAAAAATTCCTGATATACGATAGCTTGGTCAATGGTTGCCAAACGAGTTTCTTATTTATACCAAATTTAAATTTGTAAATCGGATTGAACAACCAAAATTTCTGATCGAGAATGGTGTAGTTGTTTTCTCTAAGAAGCCGTCTCATCTTTTCAATATTGATTCCTGTTTCTTTTATTTCCAGTAAATCGGCAATGGTTGCAGGACGTTCATTAAATAGTTGTAGCAAACACTTGAATAACGACTTTGGCAATAAGTGAAACCAAGGCAATGTCCTAAGCAATTTAGCATTACAAATCTGCTGATGGCCTCCGAATGGCATCCACCAAGGTGGATATGCAAAAAACACTACTCCATCAGGCGCTAAAAAACCACGCAATTGCTGGATAAACTTACCCTGATCATGGATATGTTCGATGACATCTTTTAATATAATTATGTCAAAAAGACCATTTAGCTCAACTGCAGGATCTTTGACATCATAGATGTTTTTATTGATGATGTCTGCTTTACCTTGTTTGATATCTTCGTCGAGAAATTGACGTGCCAAAACAAATCTACTTTCTGCCAATTCGATCCCTATACCCGTATTATTTCTATTGAGAAATGCCTTCAAAACTCCTGCTTCAGCACAGCCTACTTCCAATACTCGCTTATTAATACATGGGCCGATCTGTTTTTCCAAAAATGGAATCACATCTTCTTCGGTAACTTCTTTTTGTATATTGAAATACCGCTGCTTATCTTTATGAAAATCAAACATGTAATATTATTTGGCCTTAAATACAGCTTTACGCTTCTCAACAAAAGCTGCAGCGCCTTCCTTACTATCTTCACTTCCGATGGTCAATCCAAAATCCAAATATTCACTTTCGAAACCATCAGTTTTTTTATCAAAATAGGCATTGATCAAGGCGATAGATTGTTTGACAGCCAACGGACCTTTCGTAGAGATTTTTGTTAATATCTCCTTGGCCTTCGTCACTTCTTCGCCACTTTCTGTTACATGGGTTACCAATCCTAATCGCAAAGCTTCTTCAGCATTGATCATATCTGCTGTTAGCAACATTTCCATAGCCTTACCTTTTCCTACGAGCTGCACCAATCGCTGAGAGCCACCATAGCCAGGTACTAGGCCTAGGTTTACTTCTGGTTGTCCAAATTTTGCTTTATTTCCTGCTACACGAATATGACAAGACATAGCCAGTTCACATCCACCACCTAG
>Ga0073900_10002043_pt1 | contig 10815 bp, 7 predicted proteins | sample KloWWTmetKNB5Kit_FD_66666 | JGI IMG/M metagenome (GOLD analysis project Ga0073900, IMG submission 66666) | Active sludge microbial communities from Klosterneuburg, Austria, studying microevolution and ecology of nitrifiers - Klosterneuburg... | ecosystem: Engineered > WWTP > Aerobic digester >... | reverse complement strand
TCGCGCGCGTCGGGCGCGACGCGATCCCACCACGGCGTCGGCGTCCAGCCCAGCCGCGGCGGCTGCGGCGGCTCGGAGCTCGCCACGTCCGCCAGCGGCGGCGCCGGTTCGGGCCGCGTGGCCGGATCGCGCTCGTCGAAGCCCCACATCGCCTCGGCCAGCAGCGCGACGTCCTCGACGCTGCGCGCGAACACGCCGACCTGGTCGAGCGGCGGCGACTGCGTCAGCACGCCGGTGCGCGCGATCGCGCCGAAGCTCGGCTTGAAGCCGACGACGCCGCAGAACGACGCGGGCCGGACGACCGAGCCGTTGGTCTGCGTGCCGATCGCCAGCGGCACCATGCCCGCGGCCACGGCCGCCGCCGAGCCGCTCGACGAGCCGCCCGGCGTGTGCGACGCGCGATGCGGGTTGCGCGTCTTGCCCGGCGCGTAGGTGGCCAGCTCGGTGGTCACGGTCTTGCCCATCGGCCAGCCGCCGGCGGCACGCAGGCGCGCGACGAGCGCCGCGTCGGCCTGGGCGATGCGCCCGGCGTGCAACACCGTGCCGTCCTCGGTCGGCAGGCCGCGCACGTCGACGATGTCCTTGATGCCGACCGGCAGCCCGGCCAGCGGCCCCGCGCCAACGCCGCGGCGGCGTCGCTCGTCGACGGCGCGGGCCTGGGCGAGCGCGTGTTCGCGGTCGAGCCAGGCCCAGGCCTGCACCTCGGGCTCGCGCTCGTCGATGCGCGCCAGCAGCGCGCGGGCGTAGTCCTCGGCCGACAGCCGGCCCGCGCGGATCTCGCGCGCCGCCTCGGTCGCGCTCAGCCGCCAGGGCATCGCGACCGTCCCTTCGCCGCGCTCAACGGTAGAGCACTTCCGGCAGCCACAGGCCCACGCCAGGGAACATGTAGAGCACGAAGATCGCGAAGACCTGGATCGCCATGAACGGCATCATGCCCATGAAGATCTGCCCGAGCGTGACGTGCGGCGGCGCGACCCCCTTGAGGTAGAACGCCGCCATCGCCACCGGCGGCGACAGGAACGCGGTCTGCAGGTTCAGCGCGACCAGCAGCCCGAAGAACAGCGGGTCGACGTCGAAGTGCGAGAGCAGCGGAATGAAGATCGGCATGAAGATCACGATGATCTCGGTCCACTCGAGCGGCCAGCCGAGCAGGAAGATGATCACCTGCGACAGCAGCAGGAACTGCACCTTGGTCAGCCCGAGCGACAGCACCCACTGCTCGATGAGCTCCTGGCCCCCGAGCAGCGCGAAGGCCGCCGAGAAGATCGACGAGCCGACGAACAGCCAGCACACCATCGCGGTCGTCTTCGCGGTCAGGAACACCGACTCCTTCATCATGTCGCGGTTCAGCTGCCGGTAGGCGATCGCCAGCAGGAAGCCGCCGAACGACCCGACCGCCGCCGCCTCGCTTGGAGTCGCGAGCCCGAACACGATCGCGCCGAGCACCGCCAGGATCAGCACCGCCAGCGGGAAGAACGACGACAGCAGCATCCGGAAGATCTCGAGCCGCACGAAGCTGAGCAGCGCGTAGTACGCGAGCAGGATCGCCGCGCCGATTCCCGCGAGCACCCAGAACCAGGTGGGCACCGGGATGCGGCCCTCCGCGGCCTCCGCCGCACCGGCCGCGTCGCCGGCGGCAGGCGCTTCGGCAGCGGCCGGAGGCGCCGCCGCCTGCGGCGCGCCTTCCGGCTCCGCGTCGGCCACCGCCGTGTCGCCGGCCGGCTCGTCGCCGCTGGCCTCGGGCTCGGCGAGTTCGCCGTCCTCGGCCGGCGGCTCGGACATCTCGCCGTCGGCCGCTGCGGGCTCGGCCAGCCCGCCCGAGTCGCCGCTCGGCGCGCTGTCGAACGAACCGCCGAGCTGTTCCAGCCCGCCCGTGTCGACCGCCACCGTCGGCGCGGTCGCCGAGCGCCACGCGAGGCCGATCACCAGGGCAATCGCCAGCGCCGGCAGCAGCGTGACGAACAGCTGGCGCAACAGGTCCGACATCGCCACGCCGGCGTTGCCGCGGCCCTTGATCGCGCGCAGCAGTGCGGGCAGCGCCCGGTCGCCGAAGCGGTCGCGCACGCGCGCGGCCGTGGCCGTCAGCGGCACCCGCCGCTCCGACTCGGGCAGCGGCGGCATCAGCTTCGGCCTGAGCTTGGCCAGCACGATCACGTAGAGGACGTACAGGCCGGCCAGCATCAGCCCGGGGAAGAACGCGCCGGCGTACAGCTGCACCACCGAGACGCCCGCGGTCGCGCCGTAGACGATCAGCAGCACCGACGGCGGAATCAGGATGCCGAGGCAGCCCCCGGCGGTGATCGAACCGGCCGAGATCCGGGTGTCGTAGCCGGCCTTGAGCATCGCCGGCAGCGCGAGCAGGCCCATCAGCGTGACCACGGCGCCGACGATCCCGGTGGCGGTCGCGAACACCGCGCAGGTGAAGATGGTCGCCACCGCGAGCGAGCCGGGCAGGCGCACCAGCGCGAGATGCAGCGACTTGAACAGCTTCTCGATCAGGTTCGCGCGCTCGACCAGGTAGCCCATGAAGACGAACAGCGGCACCGCGATCAGCACGTCGTTGGCCATCACCGCGTAGGCACGCTGCACCATCAGGTCGAGCGTCTGCTGGATCGCCTGCTCGGTACTGCCGGTGCGCGACATGTACGCGAAGAACGCGAACATCACGCCCATGCCCATCAGCGTGAACGCGGTCGGGAAGCCGAGCATGATCGCCGCGACGATCAGCGCCAGCATCAGCAGGCCGAGGTGACCGCTGGTCATCTCGGTCCACGGCATCATGATCGCCACCGCGGCGACGATCAGGCCGAGGATCGACACCCCGAAGGCGAGTTCCTTGCGCATCGCGTTGTCTCCCTCAGCGCGCCGCGTTGTCTTCTTCGTGGTGCGTGACCATCGCCTTGAGCTTGTCGACGTCGACTTCCTCGACGTCCGCAACGCGGCTCGGCCACGCGCCGGTCTTCAGGCAGACGATGCAGCGCAGGATCTCGACCGCGCCCTGCAGCAGCAGCAGCGCGCCGGCGACCGGGATCACCGCCTTGAACGGATAGATCGGCGGCCCCTGCGCGGTGATCGACGAGTGCTCGCGGATCGCGAACGACTCGCCCGCGTACTGGTAGCCCGCCCAGACCAGCGCGACGATCCCGGGGATGAAGAACACGATGTACAGCACCAGGTCGAAGAAGGCCTGCGTGCGCGGCGTGAAGAAGCCGTACAGGATGTCGCCGCGCACATGGCCGTTGGCCGCCAGCGTGTAGGCGCCCGCCATCATGAACAGCGTGCCGTAGAACATGATCTGAACGTCGAACGCCCACGGGTGCGGATCGTTCAGCACGTAGCGCGAGAACACCTCCCAGCAGATCAGCCCGGTCAGCGCGACGATCAGCCACGCGAAGAAGTGGCCGATCCGGGTGGTGAACCGGTCGACGGTCAGGAAGAACTTCTGCATGTTGGGCCTGCGTGCGGCAGTGCCCGGCAGCGCGCGAACGGCGCGGGCCGGTAACAGGGAGGGAAGAAAGCGCGCGGGGCCCGCGGGCCCCGCGCCGGTGCTGCGCTACCTCAGGACTTCTTCGCCGGCTTGGCGCCGAAATAGTGGTTGTAGGCCATGCGACGGTTGGTGTTGGTGTCCATGTCCCACTTCACGGCGCGCGCGGCGAACGCGCGCTGCGAATCGAGGATCTCCTTGAACAGCGGATTGGCGGCGGCCATCTTCTGGGCCACGCCGTCGTAGATCTTCAGCTGTTCCTGCAGGATCGTGTCGGGCGTCTTGTAGAACTTGACGTTCTGCTTCTCCTGCATCTCGATGTAGTCCTTCGAGTAGCGATCGATCGCCTTCCAGGACATGTCGGCCGACGCCGCCTCGACCGCGTTGTCGATGACCGCGCGCAACTTGGCCGGCAACGCGTCGTACTTGGCCTTGTTGAACAGGATCTCGAACTGCTCGGCATTCTGGTGGAAGCTCTGCAGCATGCAGACCTTCGAGACGTCGGGGAAGCCGAGCAGGCGGTCCGAGCTGGCGTTGTTGAACTCGGCGCCGTCGAGCAGGCCGCGGTCCATCGCCGGGACGATCTCGCCGCCGGGCAGCGCGTTGACCGCCACGCCCATCGCGGTGAACACGTCGATCGACAGGCCGACCGTGCGGAACTTCAGGCCCTTCATGTCGGACGACTTGGTGATCGGCTTCTTGAACCAGCCCAGCGGCTGCGAGGCCATCGGTCCGTAGACGTACGACTGCACGTTCGCGCCGATCGCCTTGTAGAGCTTGTCGAGGTAGTCCTTGCCGCCGCCGTACTTGTGCCAGGCCAGCAGCATGTTCGCGTCCATGCCGAAGGCCGGGCCCGAGCCCCACAGCGCCAGCGCGTTGTTCTTGCCGTAGTGGTAGACGACCACGCCGTGGCCGCCGTCGAGCGTGCCCTTGGAGACCGCGTCGAGCAGGTTGAACGCCGGCACGACCGCGCCGGCCGGCAGCACCTCGATTTTCAGGTCGCCGCCGGTCATGTCGTTGACCTTCTTGGCGAAGTCGAGCGCGTACTCGTGGAAGATGTCCTTCGACGGCCAGGTGCTCTGCCAGCGCATCGTGATCGGGCCCTGGGCCTTGGCGACCATCGGGAACGCGAGCGTGCCTGCGCTGGCGGCGGCAGCGCCGCCGATGAACTTGCGGCGGGAACGGATTTGCTCAGTCATGCAAAGACTCCTCTGGGAAAGGGTGCGGCTGCGTCGATCGATCTCGCTGGGGACGGCGCCGCGGCGAAGTTAGCCATGAATGCTAACGGCCCGCGCCCCCCGCTGTCATCCCGGCACATGCGCGTGCTGGGGTTTACCCGTATCCGCGGCGAATCGCGTCTTCAGAAAAAGCCGACGCCGACCTGGAACAGTTTCTCGACCTTGGGGATGATCCGCTTGTTCTCGACGAACACCAGCACGTGGTCCTCGCCGTGGATCACGGTGTCGTGGTGCGCCATGATCACGTCGAAGCGCGGCGCGTCGCGCCGGCCGCGCAACGGGCCGAGCGGCCCGCCCTCGGTCGAGCGCACGATCGCGCCGATCGTCGCGCCGCGCGGCAGGTCGATCTGCTCGATGCGCCGGCCGACCACCTTCGACGACTTCGCGTCGCCGTGCGCGATCGCCTCGAGCGCTTCCGCTGCGCCGCGGCGCAGCGAGTGCACCGCGACGACGTCGCCGCGGCGAACGTGGGTCAGCAGCTTTCCGATCGTCGTCTGCGACGGCACGATCGCGATGTCGATGCGGTTGCCCTCGACCAGGTCGGCGTAGGCCTGCCGGTTGATCAGTGCGATCGTGCGGCGCGCGCCCATCCGCTTGGCGAGCATGCACGACATGATGTTGTTCTCGTCGTCCGAGGTCAGCGCGACGAACAGGTCCATGTCGGCAACCGCCTCGTCGGCCAGCAGGTCCTCGTCGGTCGAGTCGCCGTACAGGACCAGCGTCGAGGCGGGCAGCTGGGTCGCCAGGTAGTTGCAGCGCGTTCGGTTCGACTCGACCACCTTGACCTGGTAGTCGGTGCCCAGCGCGCGCGCGAGCCGCAGGCCGATGTTGCCGCCGCCGGCGATCATCACGCGTCGCACCGGGCTGTCCATCCGGCGCAGGTCTGACAGCGCGGTGCGGATGTGCTCGGTAGCGGCCAGCAGGAAGACTTCGTCGCCCGGCTCGATCATCGTGTCGCCGTCGGGGCGGATCGAGCGGTCGTTGCGGAACACCGCGACGATCCGCATGTCGATGTCGGGGTGCGCCGCGCGCAGGTCGCGGATTGGCCGCGACACCAGAGGCCCGCCGGCGTACGCGCGCACCGCGACCAGCCCGGCGCGGCCGTCGGCGAACTCGAGCACCTGCAGCGCTTCGGGAAACTGGATCAGCTTCCAGACGTAGTCGGTCACCGTCTGCTCCGGGCAGATCAGGTGATCGACGTAGAAGCCGCCGTCGCCGGTGATCTCGGGATGGTCCTGGAACTCGGGCGCGCGGATGCGCGCGATGCGCGTGGGCACGTTGAACAGCCGCGCCGCGAGCTGGCACGCGACGAGGTTGGTCTCGTCGCGCGCGGCGGTCGCGATCAGCATGTCGGCATCCGCCGCGCCGGCTTGCTCGAGCACCGGCGGGTGCGTGCCGTTGCCGGCGACCGTGCGCAGGTCCAGCTTGTCCTGCAGCTGCGCGAGCTGCACCACGTCGGTGTCGACGACCGTGATGTCGTTGCGCTCGGAAACCAGGCTCTCTGCGACCGACGCGCCGACGCGGCCGGCGCCCAGGATGATGATCTTCAACTGACCTGCTTGCGGTACGCGCCGCGCGACAGGTCGATGCCGAGCTGCTTGAGCTTGCGATAAAGGTGCGTGCGCTCGAGGCCGGTCTTCTCGGCGACGCGGGTCATGCTGCCGTGCTCGCGCGAAAGGTGGTGCTCGAAGTAGGCGCGCTCGAACGCGTCGCGCGCTTCGCGCAGCGGCAGGTCGAGCGGCAGCTCGCGCAGCGCGACGCTCGCGGCTGCCGCCGCGGCGCCGTGCAGGGGCATCGACACGCCGGGCACGTGACCGGCGACGCCGACGTGGCCGATGCCCTCCGGGACGGCCACTGCAGGACCGCTGCCGGGGGCCTCGGCCGCGCCGCCGAGCGGCTGCGGGCGAGCGGAGCCGATCACCGGGATCGTGCCGAGCGGCGCGCTTGCCTGGAAACCGCCGCCGACCGCGCGCATGGTCGCGGCGGCGGGCGGCGCGGTCGGCGCGTGGTCGGCGCCGGGCCGCCCGCGCAGCAGGCCGGATTCGACCGCCTTGAGCAGCTTTTGCAGCGTGATCGGCTTTTCGAGGAAGTCGAGCGCGCCGATGCGCGTCGCCTCGACCGCGGTGTCGATGGTCGCGTGGCCCGACATCATGATCACCGGCATCGTGAGCTTGCCGCCGCTCGCCCATTCCTTGAGCAGCGTCACGCCGTCGGTGTCGGGCATCCAGATGTCGAGCAGGACCAGGTCGAGCCGGTTGGCCTCTCTGACCTGCCGCGCCTGCTGGGCGCTCTCGGCGAGCAGCACCGTGTGCCCTTCGTCTCCGAGAATCTCGGAGAGAAGTTCGCGGATGCCGATTTCGTCATCCACTACGAGAATTTCCGCCATGCGTTCCTGCTCGAAGTCTAGGTGTCTGTTGCGATCAGGCGACGATTTTCCTCGCTTTTTGCCAATTTGGTAAATAGGACCGAAATCTGGGCTCCGACCGTCTTGCCCGACGGGTCCGACCAGTTGCTCACGTCGATGCGCGCGCCGTGCTCGTCGACGATCTTCTTGACGATCGCCAGGCCCAGCCCGGTGCCGCGCGGCTTGTTCGTCACGTACGGCTCGAACGCGCGCGCCAGCACCGCGGGCGCAAAACCGCCGCCGTTGTCGCGGACCAGCACGCGGACCGCGCCCGCACCATCGGGGAGCTGCAACGACTCGGTCAGCACCTCGACCTCGGGATGCTCGACCCGCTCGGTCGCCTCGACGGCGTTCTTGACCAGGTTGTGGATCAGCTGGCGCAGCTGGGTGCGATCGCCCATCACCGGCGGCAGGCCGCTGCCCAGCCGCGCGTGGATCGCGAAGCGCCCGCCGGCGGCCGCGTACAGGCGCAGCACGTCGTCGGTGAGCGCGTTGAGGTCGAGCGGGGCCAGCTGCGCGGCCGGCAGCCGCGCGTAGTCGCGGAACTCGTCGACCATCAGCTTGAGCGCCGAGACCTGGTTGACGATCGTCTGCGAGTTCTTCGCGAGCAGCTCGGCTTCGGCGCCCGGCAGCTTGTCGGACAGCTTGCGCTGCATGCGCTCGGCGGCGAGCTGGATCGGGGTGAGCGGGTTCTTGATCTCGTGCGCGAGCCGGCGTGCGACTTCGGCCCACGCGACCGCGCGCTGCGCCGAGATCACCCCGGTGATGTCGTCGAACACGATCACGTAGCCGACGCGCCGCTCGGGCAGGATCGAACCGCGGGCGAGGATCGTCTGCTCGTTGTCCTGGGTGGACTCGTCGGCCGAGGCCGAGCGCGGCAGCACGAACTGCCGCTGCCAGCTGGCGGCGCCCGCCGCCGCCTGCTCGTTGAACGCGGCGCGCACCTGCGCCGCCACGTCCTCGAGCCGCGGCACTTCGGCGATCGGCTTGTCGAGGTGCTCGATCAGCGACAGGCCGAGGATGCGTTCGGCTCCGGCGTTGGCGAGGGTGAGCCGGAAGTCGGAGTCGAGCACGAGCACGCCGGCGGTGAGGTTCGCGAGCACGCTTTCGAGCCGGGCGTTGACGCGCTCGAGCTCGCGCTGGTTGCGCTCGACCTGCAGGCGCGCGTCCTCGAGCTGGCGCGTCATCACGTTGAACGACTGGGTCAACAGGCCCAGCTCGTCGCGGCCCGAGTAGTCCTTGACCGGCCGGTAGTCGCCTTCCGCCACCGCGCGCGTGCCGGCGGCCAGCATCGACAGCGGTCCGGTCAGCCAGCCCGACAGCAGGAACGACGCAGCCACCGCCGAGAACACCGTCAGCAGGAAGATCAGCGTCAGCGTGACGCTGAAGATCCGCTTCAGCCCGTCGCGCGACAGTGACAACTGCTGGAAGTCGCGCCGCCCCTGCTCGACCGCCTCGGCGTTGTCGGTCATCGAAGACGGCACCGCCTGCGTCAGTTGCAGGTAGCGGCTGTCGTCGGTGCGCTGCGCCGCCGGGCCGATCGCGACGATCACGCGCAGCTTCAGGCCGGTACCCTCGCTCTCGGCGGGCTCGACCGCCGAGAACTGGCGGGTCATGCGCGCCTGGCGCAGCGCGCTCGACGACGGCAGGTCGGGCACCAGCCGCCCGTAGCGACTGCCGCTGGTGGTGATGATGCGCCCCGTGCCCGACGCGATCAGCGCATCCTGAACGCCCACCTGGTCGCGCAGCCGGTTCAGTGCGGACGGCCACTCGTGCTCGGGGGCGTCGGCCAGTTCGCCGGCCACGCCGCGCGCCTTCTGCGCCAGGTCGTTGAGCAGCGAATCGAGCGCGTTGCGCCCGAGGTTGAGCCCCGATTCGAGCGCGCGCTCGACCGGCACCGCGAACCACGACTCGATCGCCCGCCCGACGAACTGCACCGACACGACGTAGATCAGCGCGACCGGGATCACCGTCATCAGCGTGAACGACAGCGCCATGCGCGCCATCAGCCGCGTGCCGAACAGCCCGCGCCGGTAGCGCAGGACGAGCCGCCGCAGCAGCTCGAGTACGAGCAGGAACAGTCCGACGGCCAGTCCGACGGTGAGCCAGAGCAGCATCGGATACTGGCTCTCGAACAGCTCGGTGTTCGCGCTCGCCACCGCCAGCAGCAGCAGCAGGATCACCGCCATCACGACCGAGCCGATCAGCGCGAAGCGCAGCAGCCGGCCTACTGCCCGTTTTTCGGGGTCTGCGGCGTGAACGTGAAACGCTTCCATTCCGACTGCGGGTTCCAGTCCCGGTTGGTGATCGCGTTGACCTGGAACGGCTTGGGCAGCTGCGACGCGTCGAGGCGCAAGCGTACCCGAGCCTCGTACGAAGTGCCCCGCGGCACGCGCGAGACGTCTGCGACGCGCCAGTTGCGCACGCTGGCCATCGTGCGCGTCGCCTCGTCCAGCGAGTCGAAGGTCTGCGTCAATCCGTCGAAGCCGAGCCGGAACTGCCGCGTCAACGCATGATAGGCGAGGCGAAAGACGATCGACCGTTCGGCCAGGCGCTCGTCGGTCCACCACCAGCGCGGGCGCACGAGTTCGAACTCGAGCACGAAGTACAGCGGCACGCCGCGGCGCACCGCCTCCTCCAGCGCCGGCGTCAGCGGCACGTTGAAGTCGTCCGACAGCAGCCAGCTGTCGCCCTCGGCGTTCAACTCGAGCCGGGGCCGGTCGGTGGCTTCAGGCGCGTCGTCGGCCCTCGCTGCCGGCATCTGCCCCCACAGCGTGGCCACCAACGCCAGCGCCAGGGCTAGGCGGGCAATCAAGGGTGTCTTTCCAGCAGCGCGTAAAAGAATCCGTCGTGATCCCGGGCGGGCGCCGAAACCGGCAGCAACTGCGACACCTCCTCGGCATCGTCCGCGCCGAAGCGCCAGGACAGCTGCAACCGCCTCGCGTCGCGCGCAGTGGCGAGGAAGTGAGCGATAACTGACTCGCCTTCGGCCCGAAAGACCGAGCAGGTCACGAAAAGCAATCTACCACCCGGCCGAAGCAGCGGCCAAAGCGCCAGGAGGATTTCCGACTGCTGCCGCGAAAGTGTCGCAAGATCGCTACGACGGCGCAGCCAGCGGATGTCGGGGTGGCGGCGCACGATGCCCGACGCGGTGCACGGCGCGTCGACGAGGATGCGATCGAAGGGCCGGCCGTCCCACCAGTCGTCCGCCCGGAGCGCATCGCCGGCGAGGATCTGCGCCGGATGGGCCGGGCCGCCCGGCTGCCCCAGCCGGAGCCGCGCCAGGTTCTCGCGCACCGGCCGCAGGCGCGCCTCGCCGACGTCGAGCGCGGTGACGCGACAGTCGGCGAGTTCGAGCAGGTGGGTCGTCTTGCCGCCCGGCCCGGCGCAGGCGTCGAGCACGCGCTCGCCGGGCTGCGGATCGAGCAGCGGCGCCGCGAGTTGCGCGCCGGCGTCCTGCACCGTGACCAGGCCGTCGTGCCATCCCGGCAGCGCATCGACCGCGCAGGGCTCGTCGAGCACCAGCGCCTGCGGCCCGACGCGGCGCGCGCCGCGCCCGGCAGCGGCGAGCAGCGCGAGGTAATCGTCGACTCCCGTGCGGCGCCGGTTGACCCGCAGCGTCATCGGCGGCAGCGCGTTGCCTGCGGCGAGGATCGCCTGCCAGGCCTGCGGGTGCTCGGTGCGAAGTT
>Ga0073900_10002040_pt1 | contig 10824 bp, 7 predicted proteins | sample KloWWTmetKNB5Kit_FD_66666 | JGI IMG/M metagenome (GOLD analysis project Ga0073900, IMG submission 66666) | Active sludge microbial communities from Klosterneuburg, Austria, studying microevolution and ecology of nitrifiers - Klosterneuburg... | ecosystem: Engineered > WWTP > Aerobic digester >... | reverse complement strand
CAGAGGTCCATGTTGCCATCGACCTTGACCTGCCAGCGCACCTCCATGCTCTCGGCATCGACGCAGGTCAACAGGCAGGCGTAGCCAGCACCGGTTTTCCAGTCTTTCGGCGTGTTGGGCAGCGGCACGTGGAATTCAGCACCGCAGAAGACACGGGTGGTGTGGTTGATGGCTGCATCGACCGGGTCACGTTTGTCCGAGAAAATGCCGTGGAAACCCTGGACATTGGGTATCTCGGTGATCTTGTCGCACTCCATGTAATCGCCACGGACGCGGGCCAGGCGGTTGTTGATCTTGTCGTTGACCCAGAAATACTTGCCGTCGTAGGTGCCGTCGGCGTACGAACCATGTACGTGGTGGGTGTCGCCGGTACGGAACTTGATGCTGCCGTCCGCCTTGGTACCCATAATTTTCTTCGATTCATTGGTGATACCCCAGCCCGACATCGGATCGATATTGAAGATCGGGATGCGTTTGAGCGTGCGGCCCGAAGGCACGCCGATGATGCGCATTTCACCCGAGTGGCCGCCACTCGACATCAGGTAGTATTCGTCGAGCTGGCCCGGGGCCACTTCGACCTTGGCGTGGTTGCTGGCTGCGGCCGGCTTGGCCGATGCCGGAGCGGCTGCTGTCGGGGCCTGATCGGCCTTGTTGCAGCCGGCCAGGCCGAGGCTGACGCCGGCGCCGGCAATACCGGCGATGCCGGCGGTGTTCAGGAACTTGCGTCGCCCGTTGTCGAGCGGCGTCTTTGATTTGGTGTCGTCAGTCATGCTAGCGTTCTCTCGTGGTTTCATCAGGTAGTGATGATCCGGCCGAGGGGTAGTGCTGTATGTCGGATATTCCTTACAATTGGCTGCGCAATTCTTGACTTCGTGCGACATATTGACGCAGATCAACAGTCTCGCTCACAGCGTAGTCAGCCCATGCTGCAGCGCGAACTTGACCAGACCCGGCAGGTCACCGATACCAAGCTTCTGCATCATGCGACTGCGATAAGTATCCACTGTTTTCGGCGAGACATGCAGCAGGCGGGCGATTTCGGTGCCCGACTTGCCCTCCACCAGCATTTGCAGGATTTCCCGTTCCCGCTGGCTCAACGATTCCAGCGGACTGTCGACGGTGCGCTTGCGGATGTAGTCATCGACCACCGACTCGGTGATCTTTTGGCTCAGGTAACGCCGCCCGGCGTGCACTGTCCGCACGGCATCGACCACTTCGCTGCCCGCCGACTCCTTGCGCAAATAACCGAGGGCGCCAGCCTGCAGGGCCCGAAAAACATGTTCGACGGTGGAGTGCATCGACAGCATCACGATCTTGGCGGCATCCTGCTTTTCGACAATCTGGGCAGTGGCATCGGCGCCGTTGAGGAGCGGCATGGCCAGATCCATGATCACTACGTCGGGCTTCAGGCGAAGCGCAGCTTCGACCGCCGCACGACCGTCGGCCACCTCGCCGACCACACGGATATCGCTCTGGCTTTCCAACAGAAGACGCAAGCCGTCGCGCACGACGGCGTGGTCGTCGGCAATCAGTACGCTGATGGTCATGCCACCTCCCGCAAGCCGTCAGGGACAGTAACGACGACTGCCGTGCCGCCGCTGGGGCCTCGGTCGATCCGCATTTCGGCCTCGATCGTGCGGGCCCGCTCGGCCAAGATGGTGAGCCCCCAACCGCTGCCCGCCGCCGACCGGCGCAGGCGCTCGGGCACGATGCCGACGCCGTCGTCAATGATCCTCAAGGTAATGCCTGTCGCCGAGTGCTCCAGGGAAACCGAAACAGCGGTTGCCCGGGCGTGCTTGGCGACATTGACCAGCGCTTCCTGGGTAATGCGGAAAAGCGTCGTTTCGACCTGACTGTTCAATCGAGGAAAATGTTCAATGGCAACATACTTGAAAGCAATGCCGGTGCGTCCGGAAAATTCCTCGCCGTGCCAGCGCAGCGCCGTCTCCAGCCCATATTGCTCGAGCAGCGCGGGGTGCAATTCCTCCATCACGCCACGCACGATTTCGGTCGTCTGCTCGACCAGGCCCAGGGCATCCTGGAACCGTGTTCGGGCTGACGCCAGGGCTTCAGGCGGCAGTTGTGCGGACAGGTGTGCCAAATTCAAATTCAGGCTCATGTTCAATACGGATAGATTCTGCCCGATACGATCGTGCAATTCGGTGGCCAGTGCCTTGCGCTCGGCATCCTGAACTTCGACCAACTGTTTGGTCAGGGCGTGCAGGCGTTCAGTGTACTCGAGGATGGTCGCCTCGGCCTCCTTGCGTTCGGCAATCTCGATCTCCAGCTTTTGGTTGGCCGCCCGCAAGGCTTCAGTCCGCTCAAGAACCTGCTGTTCCAGTTCCCGGCTGTTCTCCCAACGACCTGCCTCGAGCACGCGCCGTACCCATTCCAGGGCCACCGCTACCCAGATCAGCAATGAGAAAATCAGACGATTGGCCTGGCCTAGCCAGACCACCCCATCGGTCGGATGAATCAGCAATTTCAACCCGGCCAGCATCGGCCCAAGCAAGGCAATGGCAAGTAGCGTCAGGCTGTGGACTTCCAGGCCAATGGCAAGCAGGGCCACAAGCAGATAGAGGAAAGGCACAGCCAGCCCAAGAGGCGTGTTCATGTCGACGACGAAAACCGCCACCATCCCAAGCATGATGACGGCATTTGTTATCAGTTGTTTTTGGTTCATTTGGTTGGTATCTGGAAGACATCAGACAAACCAATTTTGTCCAGGCAGCCCAGATTTGAGTTGGTCGTCAATGCAGCGAAAATTGGCATAAATCCTCTCCGGGAAGGAGGCGAAGTCATGTTGAAGTGTGCCTGTGCTTGGCTGCAATCGGCCATGGTATGGCCGAAAAAATACTTGCCACGACCAACTGCGACTCATGTCGCGAAAAATTGAAATAGCGTCGCATCCTACCCTTTACAAACCCTTCCGATCAAAAAACCTGCCCGACTTCCGGCCAGTCCTTTTCTTGGGGGCATACATGACTATTAGGCTTGCCAATCGTGGTCTATCCTGAAGGCATGCTGCCTTCGCCGATTCAACCCGGGTGGCGGGCATTGACAAGACTGACCGGCTTGAGGAAATGAACCCGACAAAATGGCACCACTGGTATGCAGTGAAGAGCTACCTCAAGTCTTCCCTCTGGATCATTCCCGTCGTCGCCGTTTTAATTGAACAGATGGCAACGCAAGGGAGACGCAAATGAAAATTCGTACTGCGGAGCCTGCAAACGGCTGGGATGCTCTCCAGAACCCGCCCGATTTCTCGCTCGTCCTGGGTGGCCCGCTCTTCCAGCTTCTGCGCAAGGCGCACCTTTCCGATGACGCCCTGACGATGGTTCGTCAACGCATCACCGTAATTTCCCTGCTTGCCTGGCTGCCACTTCTGCTGCTCTCCGCTCTGGAAGGACAGCTTTATGGCGGCAGCGTCGCTGTGCCATTTCTGCTGGATATCGAAGTACATGTTCGCTTTATGGTGGCGCTGCCTCTTTTAATCGTCGCCGAGCTGGTAGTCCATCGGCGCATGCGCCCTCTGCTCCAGCAATTCCTTGAGCGAAACCTGATTCCGGAAAATGCCATCGGGCAATTCAAGGCAGCCGTCACGTCGGCATTTCGGCTGCGTAACTCGGTGCTTGCCGAGGTGCTGCTGATCGTACTGGTCTATGGGCTGGGGATACTGGTCATCTGGCGTCACTTCGTCGCCCTCGACACCGCAACCTGGTATGCCATACCCTCGGCCGATGGGTCAAAATTGTCCCTGGCCGGCACCTGGTATGGCTATGTCAGTCTTCCCATCTTTCAGTTCCTGTTGTGTCGTTGGTATTTCCGGCTATTCATCTGGGGACGCTTTCTATGGCGGGTTTCGCGCATTGAACTGAGCCTGATTCCGACGCATCCGGACAATCTCGGCGGCCTGAGTTTTATTTCTGGCCAGATCCATGCTTTTACGGTCCTTGCGGTCGCGCATGGCGCCTTGCTGGCAGGCACCCTGGCCAACCGCATTTTCTTCATGGGCATCGGACTGCCCCAGTTCAAGATCGAGATTGCCATCGTGGTCATCTTTACGATGTGCATATTTCTGGGCCCACTGCTCTTTTTTGCTCCGCAACTCGCGCAGGCCAAACGCAAGGGATCCCGGGAATATGGTGTACTGGCCGAACGTTATGTCCGTGCGTTCGATACCAAATGGTTACGGGGCGGCGTACCAGCCGATGAAACGCTGCTCGGGAGCGGCGACCTTCAGTCTCTCGCCGATCTCGGCAATAGTTTCGCCGTCGTACGAGGCATGAACATCGTCCCCGTCAAGAAGGAGGATGTCCTTCGGCTCGCCGGGGCGACGCTGGCCCCCATCGTGCCGTTAACACTGACCATCATGTCCCTTGAGGACCTGATGAAAACGCTGTTCGGGGTCTTGTTCTAATATCCAATGACATGATTAATTAGGAGACCTGCATCATGCTGAAACTGTTTCAATCCATCTTTGGCGGCAATGAAGCACGCGGACGCTATCCCGAATCACTTATCGAGATGGCGATCGAACGCGTGGTGGATGGCACCTATCCCCGTCTGCGAGCCCAGCCTGGTTACAGCAAACGGCTCCGCCAGCCGGTCATTCACGCCATCGATCATGTGATTTCACTGATCGATAATTTGTCTGCACCGCTACCAGCAGTGAACGCCACCTACAGTAGCGCCCCCCGACTCCCGGCATTGTTCGTTTCCGCGGAACACATGCGGGAGGTATTTGGCAAGGACAATGCGTTGGGCGAATTCCGTGAAGGCCATTCCGAGATCGGTGAGGGAGTTACGGCGCTGCTACTGGCGGAACGCAAGGAAAAGAACACCCTCGGCGTCGCGCTCGAAGGCGACATGCTCCGCCGTGACGTGGCGCAGGTTTCGGTCAGTTTCGGCAACCACCGGCTGCTCGACCCCAGCAACAACGAAGAGGAAGCCAGACGACTGCTCAAGCGGCGCGCCTTTGATCACCTGATCAGCCTGGCGCTGTGGCGCCTATCCGAAGCGAAAAGCGAGCGGGCCGAACTCAATCACCAGCACGAGTTGATGAAGGGCAAGCTGGGTCTGCTGCAGCGAGGAGGCTGGAGCTTTGAAGGCAAGGAAGGTGAATCGATTGATCCGGTCGCATTGCAAGGCGAACTCGACGCAATCGAAGCCCAACTGGCTGCAATCACTATCGACGACCGCACATTGAGTGGGCAACTCGACATTGTCACCGACCTCCTTGCCGATGCAGAAAATCAGATATGGGCCGAGCCCGTCGATTTGCATCTGGACCGAATGAACATCAAGCGCCCGGCCGAAAATCCGGATGCGCGGCAAATCAGTTTTCAGGAGTTGCACAACACTCGCGGCCAAAGCCTGGTCATGCTGTTCGTTTCACTCAATCCCGCCGAGCTACCGCAACGTCAAAAGTTTTCTGCCAGTTCCGGTCAGATTCTTGCCGAGTTGGGTTCGTCATTTGGACGATGACTTTACGCCTGGCCTTCAGCACAGGCCCGACCAAGTGGGTAATCAGCCCTCACGCCCATCCTGCAGCTTGCGATAAAGCGTCCGCTGGCTAACCCCGAGTTGGCTGGCCAGTTGCGCCATATCGCTGCCCGGCCGATTTTTTGCCCAGTCGAGATAGCGCCTTTCCAGCGTTGCCAGATCGACCACTTCGGCCAGTTGGAAATTGCTGCTGGGATTGGCTTGGATGGCCGGGAGATCGTCAGCCATTTCGGTCAGGTTTTTCAGGTCGACCGTGGCGCCATCAGCAAGCAGCGTGGCGCGCTCGATCAGGTTGCGCAATTCGCGAATATTGCCACTGTAGCGCCGACTGGAGAGCCAGGCGAGTGCCGCTGGCGAGAATTGGCGCTTGGTCTTGCGGTCAACCCGTTCCAGCAGCGAAATTGCCAGCAGCGGAATGTCTTCAGGCCGTTCATGCAGGGCCGGGGTGTGGATCGGAAAAGTATTGATCCGGAAATAGAGGTCACGACGGAAGGTTTCGGCCTGCACCATGGCGCGCAGATCACGGTGGGTGGCGCAGATCAGCCGGAAATCAGCCGGCAGCCAATCCAGGCCACCAACCCGGCGATAGGTACCAGTTTCAATCAGGCGCAGCAACTTGACCTGCAGGGTGATCGGCAATTCACCGATTTCATCCAGGAACAGCGTGCCACCACCGGCCGATTCGACCAAGCCCTGCTTGCGGTTTGTGGCGCCGGTAAAGGCGCCTTTTTCATAGCCGAACAGTTCACTTTCGAACAGGGTTTCGGTCATTCCAGCGCAGTCGACCGCGACAAACGGGCCTTCCTCACGCGCACTGGCTTCGTGAATGGCCTGAGCAACCAGTTCCTTGCCGGTGCCGGTTTCACCGAGCAGTAGTACGGCTGCATTGGAATTGGCGACCCGCAAGACCTTTTCCAGCATGCCGATAAACGCCGGCGAGCGCCCGACCAGTCCCTGCGCCGCCGGCCGGCTGCTGGCCTGGCGGACAACGCGCATGGTTTCAACGAAATAGACGATCTGCCCCTGATCGTCGCGAATCGGCGTCGTCTCGACATCGACATGCTCCTCGCCACGCGGCGTGTGGTGCAGGTGCAGGACACGCTGCGGCGTGCCGTCTTCCAGGCTCTGCTTGAGCGGACAGGATTCGCCCGCCTGGTCACAGGGCACGTCGAAATGATGCGAAACCTCGTAGCACATGCGCCCGGCAATGGGCTGGCCGCCGGAAAATTCGCGCAGGTAGGCAGCGTTGGCGGCAACGATGCGGTAATCCGCATTCATCACGATACGCGGCTCGGGCAAACCATCGAGAAAGGAGAGCAGCTCACTGAGAAAATGTGCCGTCATGCCACCACCGTCATTTTTGCCAAAATTAGCCGTCAATATTGACACACGAGAATATAAAGCACTAGTCAATATTGATTAAGTTATTGATTTTTATAGGTGATAAGAATTTTTCCCGGCAGGCACGCATCTTGATAATAGAAGCAGCGGAAACCGGCAAATAAACAACCACCTGCAGAGATCTCCTCCTTTCCCCCAAAGGGTGGCGACGGGCAGCGTTTCGAGAGCCAAGTGCCGGTTTCCAACCTTTTTAGCCAACCCAGGACCAGCCAGCCGACCGCATGAGTGATCACAAACCCACCGCCGAACAGGCCATAGCCCCCGCCCCAATCTCGTTTTACGAAAAACGCAAGAAGATCTACGCCAAAGGCGTGCGTGGTCTTTTCGACAATTGGCGAATCGGCATGGTGTTTTTCACCCAGTTTCTGTTCTACGGCGGCCTCTGGCTGGAATGGAACGGTCGTCAGGCCATCCTGCTGCACATGGTCGAGCGCAAGTTTTATATTTTCGGCCTGGTTTTCTGGCCGCAGGATGTCATCTACCTGGCCGCCCTGCTCATCGTTTCGGCTTACGCGCTGTTTCTCGTTACCGCCATTGCCGGGCGCATGTTCTGCGGCTACGCCTGTCCGCAAACGGTTTATACCCAGCTTTTCATGTGGATCGAGAACTGGGTCGAGGGCGAGCGTAACGCCCGGATCAAGCTCGACAAGGCGCCGCTCGACGCCCGCAAGATTCGCCTCAAAGGCAGCAAGCATCTGCTCTGGCTGCTGCTTTCACTATGGACCGGCTTCACGCTGGTCGGCTATTTCACGCCGGTGGAAGAGCTGATCAACAACGTTCGCACCTGGAATCTCGGCCCCTGGGAGGCCTTCTGGATTTTCTTCTACGGTGGTTTCACCTATCTGTTTGGCGGCTTCATGCGCGAACAGGTGTGCAAATACATGTGCCCGTATGCCCGCTTCCAGAGCGTGATGTTTGACCCGGATACGCTGATCGTCACCTATGACCCGGCGCGTGGCGAAAACCGCGGCACCCGTAAAAAGGGTGTCGACGCCAAGGCCGCCGGACTCGGCGATTGTATCGACTGCAATCTCTGCGTTCAGGTTTGCCCGACCGGCATCGACATCCGCGACGGCCTGCAATACGAGTGCATCGGCTGTGCCGCGTGTATCGACGTCTGCGATCAGGTCATGGACAAGGTCGGCAGCCCGCGCGGCCTGATCCGCTACTCCACCGAAAACGCCTTGGCCAAGCATCTGACGCGCCAGGAAATCGTCGCCCACATCGTCCGTCCGCGCATCCTGCTCTACACCGTCATCCTGGTCTTCATCACCGGCCTGTCGATCTGGTTCCTCGCCAACCGTATCCCGCTCAAGGTGGACATCATTCGCGACCGCTCGACGCTGGCCCGCGAGGCGGACGATGGCCGGATCGAGAACGTCTACACCCTGCAGATCATGAACACCGAAGAACAGGGGCATCGCTACAAGGTTACGGTCGACGGCCTGCCCGATGCAGAGATCGTCGACACCAACGAGGTGGATGTGCCCGCCGCCACCTTGCAATCCTTCAACACCGTCGTTCGTGTCCAGCCGGATGCCGGCAAGAAAGGCGCCAACCAGATCCATTTCGAGATCGTCGCACTCGACAACACAGATATCAAAGTCCGCGAGAAAGCCTCCTTCCTCCTGCCCTGATGCCAGTCAGGGCAGACTCTGCCTGGGCGGGAGCTGACCTCCCGCCTTTTTTTGGCCTGGAGATAAATTCAACTTTCCCGCAAGCGCGCGAATTTATTTCGGTTCGCGTACTGCGGCCAACCCGCGCCGAATAGCAAAATTCAGCCCGACAAAACTATCGCCGAGCAGCGGCAGCAACCACAGCCATTGCATGGCAATCGCCTAAGGATGCGGCTGGAAAATTACGCCGCTGGCGACGCGCCGGAAGGTTTTGAGGGCCGTGATCAGCCATGGAATACTGAGCAAAATCCAGGTGGAATTCCCATAAAACCGGTGGGTCGATGTGCTTTAATGGGTTGATCCGCCGAAGAGCGTAGAGCCGAGGAGACAAGACCCGGATGACCCAGAAGCAGAAGATTCTGCTTGCCTTCATTTTGCCGGTAATCGCCGCGCTGGTTGCCGTCTGGCTATTTGTCGACCGTCTGCACCAGCAGCTTTCAGTTGATCGCTGGTCCAGCGAGCATCGGGCGCTGGTTCGCAGCATCGCCCACAGCACGCAGAAACAGATCGACGATGCCACCAATCTGCTTGCCTACACCAGCCATCTGCCTGAATTTTCATCACTTTCAGCCGTTGACCGCAGCAGTCCGCTATTTAACGGCATTCCGCCCGATCTTGAGCCGGCCAAGCGGCAGGTGCTGGACGCCCTGCTGGGCAGCGGCGGCAATCTTGGCGTGGTTTTCATGCTGCTGCCGAATGGCGACCACTACCTGTCGCATCCGTATTCGATTCAACAGTCACTGAAAAAATTCAACCTGGCCGACCGGCCCTATTTCCAGGAAGCGACACGGCGCAAAAAAACCGTAGTTTCGGACAGCATTCTGGGTGCCGACGGCATGCCGGCCATTGTGATCGACACGCCACTCCTCAACTCGACTGGCGAAATCCAGGCCCACCTGAGTGGCGTGGTTTACCTGAAGCATTTTTCCGGGGTCCTTTCCGCCAGCAATATCGCCCCCTTCGATTACGGCCTGCTGGCCGATCGTCAGGGCAAGTTGATCGGCCACAGCGATGCCAGCCTGATCGGTGGCCCCCGTGAGTTGCAGCAGGCCGAACACCCGCTGCTCGGACAACTGAACGACAGTCAGCAAGAAATTGCCTTCCAGCAATGGCAGGACGCGCAGGGCATTGCCTGGCTGAGTTTCGTCTACCGGCTGGAATCCGGCTGGCAGCTTGTGCTTTCGCGCCAGCTCGACTCCGTACTGGCTGAAATCGCCCCGGCCACACAGCAGACCACGCTGCTGGTCGGACTCATCCTGCTCATCACCAGCGGGATCGGCCTGGCGCTCGCCATGCGCTTTGCCCAGCGCTGGGAACTCGCCGACCATCAAGTGCGCCAGGCGCACAACCAGCTCGAATTACGCGTTGCCCAACGGACCGAGGAACTCTCGGCAAGCCAGGCCCAACTGCAGAAATCGCACGATTTCTATCTGACCGTTCTTGAGCGCTTTCCCGCCATGATCCGGCGTGCCGGACCAGATACCCAATATAACTATTTCAACGCCACCTGGCTGGCCTTCACCGGCCGCCGGCTGGATCAGGAGATGGGCGACGGCTGGAGCAGCGGCGTGCACGCCGAAGATGTTGAGCCGTGCGTCACAACTTATCGCGAGCATTTCAAGGCGCGCCTGCCCTTTGCCATGGAATATCGCCTGCGCCGGCACGATGGGGAATACCGCTGGATTCTCGACATGGGGCGACCATTCGACAACCTGGCGGGCGAATTTGCCGGCTATCTCGGCGTTTGCCTGGATGTCACCGAACGCCATGAGGCAGCCGAGCAGCTTGGCCTGATCGCCAGTGTTTTCTCGCATGCGCGCGAAGGCATCACCATCACCGACCCGCAAGGCATCATCGTCGACGTCAATCAGGCCTTCACCGAGATCACCGGCTACCGGCGTGATGAGGTGATCGGACGCAATCCGTCACTGCTCAAATCCGAACACCAGAGCCCGGAGTTTTACCGCGCCATGTGGACTGAACTGGCACACGACGGTCACTGGCACGGCGAAATATGGAACCGCAAAAAATCAGGCGAACTTTTTGCCGAACTGCTGACCATTTCGACCGTGCGTAGCGAGTCGGGTGCAATTCGCCACTACGTCGGCATTTTTTCCGACATCACCCAGCAGAAGGAGCATGAGCGCCACCTGGAAAAACTGGCGCACTTCGACCCATTGACCGAACTACCCAACCGCACCTTGCTCAACGACCGGCTTTACATGTCGATTGCCCTGGCGAC
>Ga0073900_10002039_pt1 | contig 10831 bp, 12 predicted proteins | sample KloWWTmetKNB5Kit_FD_66666 | JGI IMG/M metagenome (GOLD analysis project Ga0073900, IMG submission 66666) | Active sludge microbial communities from Klosterneuburg, Austria, studying microevolution and ecology of nitrifiers - Klosterneuburg... | ecosystem: Engineered > WWTP > Aerobic digester >... | reverse complement strand
TCAATACCATCAGCTAGTTCGAGAAGCAATGCAGTTTGCCAATATCCATGATTTGAAGGAGTAAGATGTCAAAAATGAAATGGCGACGAGTAACCATACCGTATATGGTATTGGCACTTTCATTGACAATTACAGGTTGCAAGCTAATTCCAGAAAGCAAAACCATTGACTATAAATCAGCGGGTAAACTGCCACCTTTAGATATACCTCCTGATCTCATTAAACCTGCGATTGATGAGCGCTATGCGATTCCCGAACTTGCTTCGTCAGGCAGTACAACGTTTTCTAGCTACAATAGTGAACGTGGCAAGCAAGCGCAGCCCGGCAACGCCTCTTTTTTGCCGACATCGATTCAGAATGTTCATATCGAACGTGCGGGCACACAACGCTGGTTAGTCGTTCCTCAACCTCCCGAAGCGGTTTGGCCGATCATCAAGGAATTCTGGCAAGAACTGGGATTCCTGATCAAAATTGAAGTGCCTGAAGCCGGTATCATGGAAACGGATTGGGCCGAGAATCGAGCCAAGATTCCTCAGGATTTTGTGCGTACATTCCTATCCACATTCTTGGACAGTATTTATTCGGCCGCAGAACGCGATAAATTCCGTACTCGCCTGGAGCGTAGTGAAGCGGGCGTCACTGAAATATATATCAGTCATCGCGGCATGAATGAAGTGATAGAAGGAGGCAATCTGCAGCGCTCCATCTGGCAACCACGGCCGGCAGATCCTGATCTGGAAGCTGAGATGCTATCCCGTTTGATGATGCGCTTTGGTGTAGAGGAAGAAAAAGCCAAACTGGAGCTGACGGCAAGCAGCAGAAGTTCAGCGCAAGAACGCGCCTATATCGACAATACTGGCAGTACTCTCGTGATTAATGAAGCATTTGACAGATCATGGCGACGCGTTGGTTTAGCACTTGATCGCATCGGCTTCACTGTTGAAGATCGTAATCGGGTTGAAGGGATTTATTTTGTACGCTATCTTAATCCCGATAAAGACAGCAAAAAAACCAACGATGATAAAGGCATTTTGTCAGGCCTGTTATCGGGAATCACTTTCTTGCGTGACAACGATAAAACAGATTCAAAAGCCGCGAAATACCGCATTCAGGTCAATAACACGGGAGCTAATACCAGCAAGATTACTTTACTGAATGATGATGGCACGGCAGTAAATTCTGCCACTACGAATCGAATTCTTAAGTTACTCCATGAGCAACTTAAATGAGTAAGACACAAATGTTAATCACCTACTTTGATGCTTAACATTTGTTATGTTTGCAAGCCAAACACTAGATCTTTTCACTTCAATAATGTGTGGCCTAAAATGAAATGGTCAGCCCTATTCCCAAGACTTTCATTATAAATTAACTTGTCAATAAAAAACCGCCCGAAGAGGCGGTTTTTTATTTCTCAAGCAAAGGGAATTATTTTTTGCTTTCTGCTTCCCCGCCACTCATGATTTTTTCATAATTTGCTTTTTCCGTTTCAGGTAATGCCTGACTGGGCTTTCCACCACATGCGGATAATATCAAAACTAATAATGACACAGCCAGAAGAGTATATTTCATTATGTAATTTTCCTTATAAAAAGTTTCTTAAGTTAAGCAGTATATAACGAATTTAGCCAATTTTTCAAGCAAGCTTTTAGCCTTGGGTTCAACCAGTTTATATTTGCTTTTGAGTATTAATCATTTTTATTTATCAAAACAAAATTCATTAAAAGCGAAGATTGGTTTAAATAATAAAAATGAAATTTAAGATGATATGTTCGAGCGTTTAAAAGCGGTAAATAGGAATTTAAAACAGATACTTCATTTAATCAATCGACATATTTATCATTAGTCTCCTTCTAATTACTACCCCAAGAAGACTAATGTTTTGTGAAGAATTATTTCATACCATTAACAGTTTTCCGGTAACAATAGAAATAACACTTTATTCTTTGTACTACTTACTGTACTACTTGCCATCAGCACTGTCTGCTGCGCTATCTGCACCTTTTGCCTCAGTTCCGTCCAGAGCTGGCTCAGAATCTCTAGGTGCAAAAGCTGAAGGAGGTGGTTTGTCCATAGGATAACCATCAAGACTTTTTTTACCTTCACAAGCAGTTAATGTCAAAACCGCAAATGCAGCGGCCCAAAATGTCAATTTCATCATTTAATCTCCCGTGTTCTTCTAATTGATTTGCACTTCATAGCATAATCGAAGTAACACGATTATACAAATTTGAACCCAACAATTAAATGATCAAACAACTCTTCTCTAAAACTTTATCCGACATGCAAAGCTAACCTGCAACATTCTTGCAGCATAAAATTATTTAATACCAATTGAGACTAATCATAAACTCTTAAGCAATTTGCTAATAAAAAACCGCCCTCTTCGGGGCGGTTTTCATTACCGATATTTCTTTTAATATCAGAAACAATCGATATCTCATCACTTTGGCGTGCCTTCACGCTCATCCATGAAGCTTGGCGGATATTGACCTGGTTTTGGATCACCACATCCGACTAGAAATGTTGTTAAAAGGGCGGCAATCAATAGAGCGAATTTCATATTGTATTTCATTCTAAATCTCCTATTTTCAGAAAAATTTAACGAAAAATAAAATTATGTAAAGCAACTCATCAGTCATTCAATAATGAAAGACCACAACCTTAATACCAGAATTAAATAATGCTGTCCAGGAAATTTCAAGAAAAACTAATTGAATTTAAGTAACCAAGACTCTTATCACTCGCCATTATTACTCTCTAAATAGCCACTAACATACCATTGATAAAGGACTTTTCCAGCCTCTTCATCAATTCTGGAAACAGGAATAATTTCATGATTGTCAGCAAGGTTAAGCAGCAATTTGTAAGCATCCATTCCAACGTTATAAACCTCGCCATTCATAAAGAATTTACCGTCACCACTTAACAATCTACTTTTTAAGTCAAGTCGCACGCCATTATTCATCACTTGTTGCAAGAACAAACGTGAGCTCAAAGGTTCTTCAGGTTGCTCAAAAAAAATGTGCGATTTAGGCTCAGATAGATAAATGCCCAGAAAATTTTCTACATCTTTGTAATCCCATTTAATCTTCTTAAGTATTGAACGCGTCTGGCGTTGCATCGCGGCACTGATTCTTGATGGATGAGATTGCCATGATAGATTGGGATCGGAATACCAACCTTCCGTTTCAAAATTATCCTGCAAATAAACAAGAAACTGAGTGATCAATTCATGATGACTAGGCGCACGAAAACCTATCGAATACGTCATACAATCCTCTTCAGCAATACCGTTGTGCGCATACTGAGGCGGTAAATAAAGCATATCTCCTGCTTCCAATACCCATTCCTGCTCTGGTCGAAAATCTTGCAAAATCCTCAACGGGGCATCGGCGACAAATTGATCATCTTTCTGTGCTGATATTTGCCAGCGCCTAGATCCAAGACCTTGCAATAAAAACACATCGTAGGAATCAAAATGAGGTCCAATTCCTCCGCCTTTAGGCGCATAACTCACCATTAAATCATCCAGACGAGCGTGAGGTATAAAGCGGAATCTCGTCAATAAATCACGCGCGGAAGGAAGAAAATGATTGACATCCTGTACTAAAAGCGTCCACTGCTTCTTAGGTAGTTTTGCCAATTCATAACTACTAAGAGGACCGTGCTTGAGTCGCCATTTACCATTTTTCTGGACAACCAAACGGGATTGTGCATCTTCACAACACGCCAATTCCATTAACTCATCCTTCGTTAATAGGCCATTAAAACCGGGTAGCGCATTCCTTACCAGTAGGGGTTTTTTCTGCCAATAATCGCGCAAAAAAATTTGGGGAGTCATGCTCCCCAAAGAAATCATCTTTATCTTATTAATGTTTAACTCCCCATAATTCTTCCAGCCGTTTGTCCCGTCCACAGTTGTTTCGGTAATAAGCGTATCGCAGCGGATTCTTAAGAGAGTAATCCTGGTGATACTCCTCTGCGCGATAAAATTCTGACGCAGGCAAAATCTCCGTTACGATAGGTTGAGTAAATTTTGCGGAATCCACTAATGCTTTTTTCGATGCCTCTGCCAGTTCTTTTTGATGAGCATCGCTATAAAAAATCACGCTACGATATTGCGGACCTTGGTCACAAAACTGACGATTAACAGTCAGTGGGTCGATGGTCAACCAATACGCAGCCAATAACTTCGAGAAACTTGTTTTGGTTCGGTCGAAATGAACTTTCACCGCTTCGACATGCCCGGTGTTTCCTGCCACCACCTGCTCATAGGTTGGATTAGTCACGCTACCACCGATATAGCCGGATGTCGTAGAAACAACCCCTGGCATTTTGTCGAAATCAGACTCAGTACACCAGAAACAACCTCCCGCAAAAATTGCAGTCTCTAAATTTTCATTCGCGATAGGCAGTGAAGGTGACTCTGCGATCAAGCTATCAATCTGCCGGCATGAGCTAAATAACAGCAGAACAAGTAACCATACAATGGTGGAATATTGCCGATGGAAGTTCTTTTGCATAAACCTAACTCCTGAGTTCCGGCAATTGATCGGCACGCGGTACAAATTTCAACGCCAATCCATTATTGCACCAGCGTTCCCTTCGCGGTGGCGGTCCATCTTTAAATACATGGCCTTGATGTCCGCCACATCGCGCACAGTGATATTCAGTCCGTAGAATAATCAGCATGTAATCACGCCGGGTTCCAATATGTCCTTCAATAGGTTGCGTGAAACTTGGCCATCCGCTTCCGCTTTCATACTTATGTTGACTTTCAAATAATGGCAAATAACATGCCGCGCAAATAAATGTTCCGTCGCGATGCTCATGATTTAATTCGCTACTGCCAGGCGGCTCTGTATGCTCTTCAAATAAAACCTGATACGCTGCTGGCGACACCATGTTCCGCCAGGCTTTATGAGGCTTGTTAAGAGGCACTATCGAAGTCTGATTGACATCACCTGCAATCGCCTGGGTAGCGGGCACTAGCACTGAAAAAGCAGGCAGTGCAGCCGCCACGCTGATTCCTTGGAGAAAGGTGCGTCGTTTCATGAAAAATCCCTCATATATTATTGATACTGTCAAATCAATTTGTTGCAAGATTTCAAGTAAAATGATCAAGCAAGCTTGAATCAGAACTTACCCGGTTTGCCTAAAATGAAGACTATTTTGATCAACTCTGCCATGCAGATTTATCTGCAAATCCTGTATCATCTCAGTTTTAAGATTATATCTTAGCCCACATGAAAATTACTTTTCTGGAATTTGAACAGAATATCGCAGAATTTGAATCCAAAATAGAGGAATTACGTTTTGCGCAGGATGATTCCGCTTTGGATATTTCAGCTGAAATTGCTCGCTTGCAGGCCAAAAGCCAATCTCTCACAAAAAATGTTTATGCAAAACTGACTCCCTGGCAGATCTCACAAGTTGCTCGGCACCCGCAACGCCCGTATACACTCGATTACATAGAACATTTGTTTACAGATTTTGAGGAATTGCATGGCGACCGGAATTTTGCCGATGATCACGCGATTGTCGGAGGGCTGGCTCGTTTCAATAATCAAACTGTGATGGTGATTGGCCACCAGAAAGGACGCGACACTCGGGAAAAGATCCATCGCAATTTTGGCATGCCTAAACCGGAGGGTTATCGCAAAGCCTTGCGCTTAATGCGTCTAGCAGAGAAATTTTCTATTCCGTTGATTACGTTTATTGATACACCTGGTGCATACCCTGGCATCGATGCAGAAGAACGGGGGCAATCAGAAGCCATCGGTAAAAATCTTTATGTCCTCGCAGAATTACGAGTCCCCATCATTTGTATCATTATTGGAGAAGGCGGATCGGGCGGTGCTTTGGCGGTAGCGGTCGGTGATGTGATCCATATGCTGCAGTATGCGACCTACTCTGTCATTTCTCCGGAAGGTTGCGCATCCATTCTATGGAAAAGTGCAGACAAAGCACCCGAGGCCGCAGAAATCATGGGAATTACCGCCGATCGACTGAAAGCTGTCAATCTGATCGATAGCATAGTTCCCGAACCTATAGGTGGCGCTCACCGCGATTACACGGCAACCATGCATTCGGTAAAAACCGTAGTACAGGAATCGCTACGCAAGCTGCAGGATTATTCTACCGATAAACTTCTACAAAAACGCTTTGAACGACTGATGGCATATGGTTCATTTAAGGAAGTCAAAGTCGAATAATCTTTTATCTGACACTCAAGACGTATTACTCGCACATATCCAGCAGGGCAATCACTTAACCGTTGCTCTAAGCGGCGGTGTAGATTCAGTTGTACTATTGCATTCACTCGTTGCATTATCTAAGTCCATGCAATTTACGCTTTCAGCAGTACACGTTAATCATGGCATCAGTAACAATGCAAAGCTTTGGAGCCAGTTTTGTTGCAATCTTTGTCATGCTTACGATATTCCTATCTACGTGGCCTACCTACAGATTAGAAAAGACCCAGGCTTAAGTCTTGAAGCCGTCGCCCGGGAACAACGTTATCGTGTATTCGATCGCATGCAAGCAGATTACGTTGTCCTTGCACAGCATCTGGACGATCAGGCCGAAACGCTTTTACTGCAATTGTTTCGTGGCGCGGGTATAAAAGGATTGAGTGCCATGCCCGTTGTCAGAAAACAAACTTCAGATAATGCGCCGCAAATACTCAGGCCAATGCTAGAAATTTCCCGTAGCCGCATCGAAACGTATGCAAAACAACATAGATTAAATTGGATTATCGATGAAAGTAATGACAGCCTAGCTTTTAATAGAAATTACCTGCGCCATGAGATTCTGCCCTTATTAAAAAAGCGATATCCCAATTATCCCAAAACCCTGCTGCGCACGAGTCGTCACTTATCTGAAGCCTCATCACTTCTGGATGAATTGGCTGAAATTGATCGTGCGCAGTGTCTTGCTTCCGACAGATTGCAAGTCGATCATCTGCGCAAACTAAGCTCTGCGCGCGCCAAGAATCTGTTGCGCTACGTTTTGTCACAGCAAAATATCAATACGCCCAGTACAGCAAAATTAGACGATATTTTGCATCAGCTCTTATCAGCACGCACAGACAATCAATTGCATATCAGTTTTGGAAGCGCTGAAATTCGTTGTTATAAAGGCGCGGTGTATATATTGTCCGGAAAATTACAACACCGAGCATTCCAACACCATGTGTGGCGTGGAGAACAATCTATGCTGCTTCCATCATTTAGTGGTTCCATTCATTTCACACAGGTAAAAGGTCAGGGCATTGATCCGCAAAAACTCATGAATCAGTTAATCACAATCCGCGCACGCTCAGGTGGCGAACATCTGATGCCCGCACATAATCGACCACGTCGCAGTTTAAAAAATTTATTGCAGGAAGCCTCTGTTCCTCCCTGGAAGCGTTACTCGATTCCACTACTATTCTGTGGTGAAAAACTGGTGTGGGTACCGGGAATCGGCATCGATTATGAATTTCAAGTAAAATCTGATGGAATAGGGGTTTTACCTATCTGGGATACTGAGTAAATTTTAGAATTTCCAGAAAATCACTGAGTATTCTGGAAATTATCGAATAATTGAACACAATCAACTTTTTCTTTAGGAAATTCGAATGATTCTTGTCACGGGTGGTGCAGGATTTATAGGCAGCAATTTTGTATTGGATTGGTTAGCACAATCTGATGAAAAAATCGTCAATCTGGACAAATTGACCTATGCCGGCAATCTGCAAAATTTATCTTCATTGACCGGAGATTCAAGACATTATTTTGTGCAAGGCGATATTGGAGACATTCAGTTAGTGCCGCAGCTACTGAAGCAACATCAACCACGGGCCATCATCAATTTGGCTGCCGAAAGCCATGTCGATCGTTCAATTCATGGCCCGGAAGATTTTATTCAAACCAACATTCTGGGTACTTTTCGTTTATTAGAGGCAGTACGTACTTATTGGAATGAACTAGAAACGCAGGAGAAACAGAATTTTCGCTTTCTGCATGTTTCGACCGATGAAGTGTATGGTTCACTTACCTTGAATGAGCCCGCCTTTACCGAAGAACATCCTTATCAGCCTAATAGCCCGTATTCAGCTAGCAAGGCATCCAGCGATCATTTGGTACGCGCTTATCATCACACGTACAAACTTCCCGTTCTGACGACCAATTGCTCCAATAATTACGGCCCCTTTCAGTTCCCGGAAAAATTGATACCTTTAATGATTGTCAATGCATTGACTGGAAAATCACTACCGGTGTATGGCGATGGTCAGCAAATTCGAGATTGGTTATATGTTACTGATCATTGCAGCGCAATTCGCCGCGTACTGGAAGCAGGGATTCCGGGAGAAACTTATAATATTGGCGGTTGGAATGAAAAACCAAATATTGATATCGTCAAAATGATCTGCGATTTACTGGGAGAAACTTATCCCAATTCCACTTTCCAGAACCTGATTACTTATGTGCAGGATCGACCAGGCCATGATCGTCGTTATGCAATTGATGCAAAGAAAATTGAGCGTGAACTAAACTGGAGACCAGCAGAAACATTTGCAACAGGGATCCGTAAAACCATTCAGTGGTACCTAAATAACCAACAATGGATCAATAATGTGCAAACGGGTTCTTATCGTGAGTGGATAGAAAAAAATTATACTGGGATAGCTCAATGAAAATTCTGCTATTAGGCAAAAGTGGTCAAGTAGGATGGGAATTGCAACGCAGTCTAGCTCCATTAGGGGAACTCATTGCTTTAAACTCGAGTAGCAAAGAGTTGTGCGGAGATCTGACTAATCTTTCAGGTATACAAACGACAATACGCAAAATTGCACCCGATATCATTGTCAATGCTGCAGCCTATACGGCTGTTGACAAAGCTGAAAGCGAATCGGAACTGGCTCATATCATCAATGCCGAAGCTCCTGGCATACTTGCACAAGAAGCAAAGCAACTGAATGCCTGGTTAATACATTATTCAACAGATTATGTTTTTGATGGCAATGGGGATCAGCCCTATCTTGAAACGGATATCCCTAATCCCAACAACATTTATGGGAAATCCAAACTAACAGGTGAAAACAATATCGTCGCAGCAGGTTGCTCGCATCTAATATTTCGCACAAGCTGGGTTTACGCGGCCCATGGAAACAATTTCATGAAAACGATACTGCGTTTAGCTCAACAACGCGATCAATTGAGTGTCGTTGATGATCAGATTGGCTCACCTACCGGTGCTGAATTAGTAGCGGATATCACAGCACATGTGTCACGCACATTAAAATACCAATCAACGGCTTCCGGAATTTATCATTTAGTCGCTAAGGGTGAAACATCATGGTATGGTTTTGCGAAATTTATTTTACAACAAGCCCACAATGCAAATTTTTCTTTGAAAGTTCAATCTGATGTGTTGTCGCCCATTCCCAGCAGTGCATTTCCTTTGCCGGCGAAACGCCCGCTTAATTCACGTTTGAATACTTCCCGCTTAGAAAAAACTTTTGAGTTGCATTTACCAGAATGGGAAACAAGCGCAGCACGCACGCTATCCGAAATACTTAACAAGTGAGTAAAGTTACTCAATGTTAAACCATCACGCTATCTCTTTATCTGATCAGCCAACCACTATCCGCCAAAACATTGGCGATAACTTGACCAAAACGCTTAGTAAACAAATCAGCAAGGCCTTCACTGGGAGAAAAATCCACTACTGCTTCAGCTTTAATCACCTCGCGTGCGACATATTCAGCGCTGCCTATTTCATCAGCCAACCCTAAATCGATGCTTCTTTGACCTGTCCATACAATACCACTAAAAATTTCAGGAGCATCTTTTAAACGATCGCCTCTACCTTCTTGCACAACACGGATAAATTGCTCATGGATTTCTCTAAGTAATGTGCTTGCATGAGCTTTTTGAGCAGGATCCAATGGCGTAAATGGATCCAGAAAACCTTTATTTTCACCGGCAGTCAGCAAACGTCTTTCAACACCCAATTTTTCGAGCGTGCCAGTAAAACCGAAGCCATCCATCAAAACTCCAATCGAACCCACTAGACTTGCTTTATCGACAAAAATTTTATCGGCAGCTGCTGCCACATAATACCCGCCAGAAGCGCATATATCGCTAATCACAGCGTACAATGGGATCTCAGGATATTTAGCACGTAATCTTCTTATTTCATCATTGATATAGCCTGACTGTACCGGGCTGCCGCCAGGACTGTTTATCCGCAAGATGACCCCTTTGGTATTTTTATCCTGAAATGCAGATTGAAGACTAGCATTGATTTTATCGGCACTACTTACACTATCTGCCATGATGATGCCACGCAAATCAACAAGCGCAGTGTGCTTATCATTTAATCGTACTTTTCCATCGCCAACCCAACCTAATGCAACAAACAGCAGGATGAAAAGATATAGAAACGTTAACGATTTGAAAAATATTCCCCAACCGCGCGCGCGTCGCTGTTCTCTCAGGGAAGCCGATGCAAGATTCTCCAGGACATTCCTTTCCCAACTTTCATTCTTTATTTCTGGATCATTCATAGTCTTATTCTCATCAGTAAAAAAACAAGATTATTATATTAATAAATTTTTTTAATTCGATAATTAGAGCTATTAATCATTACCATTCAAGAAATAGGCTCTTCAGATGGACTGCAAGAAGTTCTAACATAATTTCGCACATCGAACGATTGCGACAAAGGAGAGGCTAAACACATCACAGAAGACATGATGTTGAAGAAAAAAGCCTCTCAACGGATTGAAGAGAGGCTCTTTATATAAAGTGCCTGGCGGTAACCTACTTTCACATGCGAA
>Ga0073900_10002037_pt1 | contig 10831 bp, 10 predicted proteins | sample KloWWTmetKNB5Kit_FD_66666 | JGI IMG/M metagenome (GOLD analysis project Ga0073900, IMG submission 66666) | Active sludge microbial communities from Klosterneuburg, Austria, studying microevolution and ecology of nitrifiers - Klosterneuburg... | ecosystem: Engineered > WWTP > Aerobic digester >... | reverse complement strand
ATATACTAAGGCTTCTATTTTTCATGTCTCAAAAGTCAAAAAATGTCGCTTGATCATTTGTATGAACTAGTGAAAATTCTACAGTATGATCATGCAACTTACGTTAAAATACTCAACGATTCTACTCTCTCATTTTGTAATTAAGTCGACTCCGTATGAAACAGCACTTTCCTTTAAAAAACATGCAACAAGAAAAGCGCATTTATAAGAGCCGAATTTTATTTGCAATTAGTTTGGTAACGCTGTGTTTACTGATTCTGATTAGTCGTTATGCCTACTTACAGATTGTGCATTATGATGAATTTACAACAGCTTCCGATAAAAACCGCATACGTTTACAACCCTTGCCCCCTGCTCGTGGCTATATTTATGACCGTAATGGCATTTTACTTGCCGACAATTATCCAGTTTTTACCGCAACTTTAAGCCGTACAGATGTCAGTGATATTGACGGAACTTTGGCACGTTTGATTCCTATATTGAGTCTAAGCCAAGAAGATATTGACCGTTTTAAAAGCCGTGTTAAAACTGCGCGTAAAACTGAACGCATTGCAATTAAGTTAAATTTAACTGAAACCGATATTGCCAAGTTTAGTGAAGTGAAATATGACTTCCCCGGTGTCAAAATTGAAACGCAAATGACGCGCTACTATCCGCATGGAGAACTTTTTGCCCATGTGATTGGTTACGTTGGGCGTATTAACGACAAAGAATTAAGTTCAATTGACCCCAATTTATACGCGGGAACGAATTTGATTGGCAAAATTGGCGTCGAAAAAAGCTACGAAGAATTATTACATGGCACACCCGGTTATGAATCGGTAGAAGCCGATGCACATGGCAACGTTTTACGTAATTTAGATCGCCAAGACCCAGTACGTGGCAATGATTTATATTTATCGATTGATTACGGTTTGCAAACCGTTGCTTCAGAACAGTTAGTAGGTCATCGTGGCGCAATCGTCGCCATGGATCCACGAACTGGAGAGATTTTAGCATTGGTGTCTAGCCCTAGTTTTAATCCTAATTTGTTTGTCACTGGTATTAGCAGCAAAGACTATAGCGGTTTAAGAGATAATCTAGATCAACCGCTTTATAACCGTGCTGTTCAAGGGGCTTACCCACCCGGTTCGACCATTAAACCAATGTTTGGTTTAGGCGGTATTCATTATGGTTTGATTGATTGGAGCACGGCGATTTCAGATCCGGGTTATTTTAATTTACCAGGTGACAGTCACCGTTTCCGTGACCATAAAAAAACGGGGCATGGTGCAGTCAACTTACACAAAGCTGAAGTCGTGTCGTGTGATACCTTTTTCTATATTCTGTCCTATCGGATGGGTATTGATAAAATGAATGCTTGGATGCGCCAATTCGGATTTGGTGCAAAAACAGGTGTTGATTTACCAAGTGAAAGTAGTGGTTTATATCCAAGCCCTGAATGGAAAATGCGTACACGCAAATCCAAATGGCTTAAAGGTGAAACAATTTCTGTGAGTATTGGACAAGGTGCATTTACTGCGAGTCCTTTACAATTAGCAATGGCAACGGCGATTACAGCAAATAAGGGTTCGCATGTTACCCCGCATGTATTGCGTGAAAATAAAGGTGCAAAAAAATTCGCTGTTCACAATGCGCCAAATGGAAAAATTCAGTTTAACGGTACAGACCAAGACTGGTTAAATATGCATGCAGCCATGATTGATGTGATTCAGTCGGGTACAGGTCGTGGCATTAAAGGCGGTTTAAGCTATTCCATTGCAGGGAAAACGGGTACAGCTCAAGTCAAGAGTATTGCCCAAGGTAAGCGTTATAACGAAGCTGCTTTATCCTCTCGTCAATGGGATCATGGTTTATTTGTCGGTTTTGCCCCAGCAGATAACCCTCAAATTGCAATTGCCGTTGTTTGGGAAAATGGTAAACATGGTGGTTCAGCTGCGCAACTGGCTCGTCCTATCTTTGATTATTGGTTAGTGAAGCGAAAAAAAGAACCTCTTCGCCCTGCCCATCATCAAGTCAGTGGCGGCTTAATGACAGCAGGTATAAAACCGGGTGAATTACCAAGCGGTAATGACACGACAGCATTACCGAATGCAGCATCTACGCCTGTCGTCACTACGCCAGCGGCTATTCCGCCTGTGCAACCCGCTGAAGATGGTGTCACGGAATAATGAAAAATCAATTGCGTATTATTGGTGGCGAATGGAAGCGCCGTACTTTAGCTTTTGCCAATATTGAAGGTTTACGTCCAACACCTGACCGTGTACGTGAAACTTTATTTAACTGGCTGATGTGGGACATTCAAAATACAAAAGTTTTAGATGTTTGTGCAGGTTCAGGCGCACTTGGTTTTGAAGCACTGTCGCGTGGTGCAGCAAAAGTGGTGCTGATTGAACCAAACCCAACGCAGGCAGGATTTTTAAAAGAAAATATAGAATTATTAAAAACACAAAAATGCCAATTGATCATGTCAACAGCTCAACAAGCCTTAAACAAACTCAATGATTCATTTAATGTGCTATTTCTTGATCCGCCTTATAGCCTTGATTTATGGCAAGAGCTTTCAGAATTATCTGACCCACTGCTCGCTGAAAAAGCATTTATTTATGTCGAAGCAGATCGAGATTTATCGCAACTTAATCTACCCGCTACTTGGCAGAAAATTAAAGAAACCAAAGCGGGCGTTATTCGTGCAGGTTTGTACCAAAAAATAAGCGAAAAAATGTAAATCAAAATAATTGGATTTGATTTGATCCAAAACTAGATTTCCCATCCCATACGTCGACTGTTAGGAACATTTGCATTTGCTATTCCCTTAAATTGTTTTTCTTTTATCACTTTGAATCCAGTTCTCTCATATAAACGTTGCCCTCTTGGATTTTCACAAGATACATCTAAAGACAAAATTGAACATCCCTGTTGCAGCGCAAATGCTTTTAAATGGTCTAACAACAAATATCCAATCCCTTGACTACGAAATTCAGAATGCACTCCAAAGTTCGCAATGTGAAGATTTGATCTATTAGGCTTAGTGATAATAGATGCTGAATGCAGTGCTCTTGCCAAAACACGAGGCGACCGAAATCTATATATCGCTAAAATATTTTTGATTGTACCGCTGTCCATTTTCAGCAGGTCATTTTTTCCGTAACAAGCAACTGTAGCAATCACTTTGTCATCTTTCTCTACGACCCAATGTAATCTGTAACTGGTATATCCATACTCTGATAAAAACTCTTGATGGATAAATTTCTCAGCAGTGATCTCATCCTGTTGATAAATATAGTCAAATAAAGGGACTCCTGCGCTATAAATCAGAGGAACACATTCATTTATATCTTTTTTTTCAGCCCGACGTATGATCACCCATATCTCCTGAGATTGTTTTTATAAAGTTATACTTCTATTTTGATGGCTTGATTATAAATTCAAAGAAAGTATTTCGTCCCAGATAATTCACAACTTATGACAAGTATTTACCTCTTTTTTTAAATATTTACTATGTCCGACATAAAGCACTCTTTTTAAAATATATTTTATATAGAATAGACATATCTTTAGATTATTACTTGATTCATCATGAAGTTATTTTTTTTATTAATTGGGGTTTTGAGTTTAACAGGATGCTTATTTGGGCAATCGAGTGAAGTGAAACGCGCTGAAAAAATCTTGCAGAATTTTGAATGCTATAATGTTGAATCGAATAAACTCGCAACATCTTCGATCACCAATTTTTATCAACAAGCCCTTGCTGCCAATAAAGAAAAAGCCACGAATTACTTAGAACAATACAAAAAAGGTGAAGATCTTTTTGACATCCCCCTTGATGAAGTTGTACAACAAAAATATCAACTCTATCAGCAAGCCTGTCAGTCACTGGGTGGTATTACTACAAGCAAAGTCGCTATTCCACTAAATACCACCGAATAGTGCAGGGAAATTTGCTTAAACATATTTATGGACAATACATGATTGAAAAACAACTGAGCTTAAAACATTATATTGCCTTTGCGATTATTGCACTAAGCGTGGCGATTGCTAGCATTAAACCACTTGAATTTGAGTCTTATTTATTGCATCAGGTCGGTACAGTCTTGATGTTAGTGATGTTGATTGTGGTGATTAAAAAAATAGGCATTAGTTTTGTTAGTTTTTGTTTATATTTATTTTTCCTATTTATTCATATTGTTGCAGCGCACTACCTCTACTCTTATGTTCCGTATAACGAATGGCTGATCTCGCTTTTCAATTTTGATCTGAACCAAACCATGGGCTGGTCACGGAATATGTATGATCGACTAGTACATTTTGCCTTTGGCTTATTACTCTATCCATTTTTCTATCGCTGCTTTCAAATTTGGCTGCCGACAGCAAAACCATTGACCCTATTTTGTTTGGTTATTCAATTTGTGATGGCTTCAAGCATGTTGTATGAGTTGGTTGAATGGGGACTTTCAATCGGACTGTCACCTGAAGATGCTGAAAATTATAACGGACAACAAGGCGATATGTGGGATGCACACAAAGATATGTTTTTAGCGACCATTGGGGCAATCTTTACAGGTTTGTTCTTATGGTTGCATCAACAAAAAAAGCACTCTAACTGAGTGCATTTTTCTTAGATTGATTGAAATTGTAATTACAATTTAGGGTCGCGTATCTGAACCAATGTGCTGTTGGCTTTCGCTAAGCTTTCACCAATCTTAGCCAGTACCGCTGGAATCAGCGTCTCAGCCATTTGTGCGGCTTGCAAACCCATTTTTTCACCCAGCGTTGGACGCTTACGTGTATTAATCACATACACATCATGCTGAGATAATAAACTCAGTAGATATTCATCTGAAGTTTGTAATTTATCCACGAGATTCAAGGTACGTGCATCTTCACCATACCAATGTTCCCCTGTTGCCACTTTTTCAACATTAAGTTGTGGGCGATATTTTTCCACAAAATGCTTAAATAAAACATGTGTCTGTTGCAGCTCTTCTTCGAACTTGGCTTTACCCTCAGAGGTATTCTCACCAAACATGGTTACAGTACGTTTGTACTGCCCTGCGGTGTACATTTCAAAATCGACATTATGTTGTTTGAGTAAACGATTAAAATTAGGCACTTGTGCAACTACGCCGATTGAACCAACCACAGCAAAAGGTGCGGAGATGATTTCATTTGCAATACACGCCATCATGTAACCGCCACTTGCCGCCACTTTATCTACGCAAATAGTCAGATTGAATCCCGCATCACGTAAACGTACCAATTGTGCAGCTGCTAAACCATAGCCATGCACCATACCACCGGGGCTTTCTAAACGTACCACAACACGGTCATGCCCTGCTTTTGCTGTCGCTAAGATCAGTGTGATTTCCTCACGCAGGGTATCGGCGGCTGATGCTTGAATGTCGCCTTTGAAATCTAGTACAAAAATTTTCTGATCATTTTTTTTACGAGCTTTCGCCTCTTTGACCAGTTGTTGCATCAATTGCAGCAACTCTAAGCGAGATGATGTGGCTTGTGCGATTTTTTTTCTTTGTTCATTTAATCGTGCATTTAAATGACTTACACGAATTTCAGCGGGAAACTTGGGCAAATGGAATAACATAAAATTAGTGCTCTTCTTAAGATCGTCTTTATAAGCTTAAGATGTGGTCAGTGAATGCAAATTGCAACACCAATTTAAAAATAATGCTATTTATATGATGATAATTTTATTGCATGCTAGCTATAGCTATTCAATTCAATTCAATTCAATTCAATTCAATTCAATTCAAACGTTTTTTCTCATGGAACAATATTGCAATCTAAAAACACTCATAAAAAAAGAGCCCGTAGGCTCTTCATTTCAAAAAATATATATTAAAGATTAACCAAAACGACCTGTGATATAAGCTTCGGTCAATTGATGATCTGGTTGAGTAAAGACTTTTTCAGTCGCGTTGACTTCAATCAAATCACCCAAATGGAAATAAGCAGTACGGTCTGAAACACGTGCAGCTTGTTGCATTGAATGCGTGACAATTGCAATGGTAAATTGTTCAGACAAATCAGAAATGAGTTCTTCAATTTTTGCCGTTGCAATTGGATCAAGTGCAGAACACGGCTCATCCATTAAAATCACTTCTGGACTAACCGCAATAGTCCGTGCAATACACAAACGTTGTTGCTGACCACCTGACAAGCCCGTACCCGGTTGGCTTAAACGATCTTTCACTTCGTCCCACAAACCTGCTTTACGCAAGCTGTTTTCCACAATTTCTTCTAAATCGTATTTGTCACGTGCCAAACCATGTAGTTTCGGCCCATAAGACACATTATCAAAAATTGATTTTGGGAATGGGTTCGGCTTTTGGAACACCATACCGACTTGGGCACGTAACAACACAACATCAAGGTTTGGATCGTAAATATCTTGACTGTCTAAAGTTACTTTACCTGTTACTCGGCAGCTATCAATCGTGTCATTCATACGGTTTAAAGTACGAAGGAAAGTTGATTTACCACAACCAGACGGGCCAATAAATGCAATTACTTCATTTTTATAGATATCAATATCAATACCTTTAATTGCTTCACTGTCACCATAGTAAACATGTACGTCTTTGGTGCTAATTTTCACTTCAGTCGATTTTGGCTTTTTTGTGGTTGTAGCCGTATCGAATTGTGGAACAAAAGCAGTATTAGATTGCTGAACTTGTGCTTCAGTTGAATTAAATTCTGTTTGCTGTGGATTCACGGACTTATCCTTTTCTACGGCGTTCATAATATCAATCGTATTCATTCTACTCTCCTCAATTACCAACGCACTTCAAATTTCTTACGAAGCCAAATCGCAAGGCTGTTTAAACTCACCAATAAAACCAGTAGCACAATAATCGCAGCGGCAGTACGCCCTTCAAAGAAGTTACGCAATTCATTACCTTGCCACAAATAAACTTGTACAGGTAACGCTGTTGCTTGATCGAGCGGTGTTGTCGGAACACTGGCAACAAATGCACTCATCCCGATTAACAATAAAGGTGCTGTTTCACCTAAAGCATGCGCAACACCAATGATTGAACCAGTCATGATGCCTGGTAATGCAAGCGGTAATACATGATGGAACACAGTTTGGAATTTCGATGCACCCAAGCCCAATGCAGCTTGACGAATTGACGGCGGTACTGCTTTTAACGATGCACGTGTGGTAATAATCACAGTTGGCAAAGTCATCAAACTAAGAACCAAACCACCGACCAAGGGTGCAGAAAGTGGTAAATGCATCCAACCAATGAAAATTGCAGCACCAAGTAAACCAAATACAATCGAAGGAACAGCAGCCAAGTTATTGATGTTGACTTCAATAATATCGGTCATCACGTTTTTCGGTGCAAACTCTTCAAGGTAAATCGCACTTGCAACACCAATTGGAATCGAAATCACGATCACAATGAGCATCATGAATAACGAGCCCATGAACGCACCCGCTAAACCACTGCTTGCAGGCGAACTACGTGAGTCAGGTGTCACAAATAAATTGGTATTAAAGGTACTTTGAATAATCCCTTGTTTTTCTAATTTATCTGCAAGTTGACGCACTTCTGGATCGAGTTGTTGCTGATCGTCAGGCAAAGAACGATCAATATTACCAGCCAACCACACATCAACATTGGCATCTGCTAAAAATTTGATGTCTTCTTTAGTACCGATCAATGATGGGTCTGCAAACACCATATCACGTAAACGATAGGATTCAGAGCTCGTGTAAATGCTGCTGATATAGTCACGCTGTGATTCTAATGATGGATCTTTTGACACAATACCATTCACAATCAAAGCGTCCCAATCGACCATGCCCATTTCAGTTTGCCACGCCACAAACCGCTCTTCGAAATGTGCTGGGGTTTCATTCGGCAATTGTTTCGGCTTTGCACCCGCATTAATAATTGCAGGATCAAAGTAAACAGGTACGGTCATACTACTTTGCCAAAAAGCAGGTAAGCCTTTCGCCAAAATACTACTAAACAATAAGGCAACAAAGGCAAGACCGATAATGACCGCAGAAAAACCTGCAATACGAAACGTCTTTTCTTTACGATGGCGTCGAGCCAAAGAGCTTTGAATTCGATTTTTACGTTGTTCACGTAATTCCGCAGCGGCTTTTGGATCAAATACGTTCTGATCCAGAGGAGATGTATTTGAACTCATTCGTATTGCTCACGATATTTACGCACGATATAGAGTGCAATAATGTTTAAACCCAAAGTGATCACAAATAATGTTAAACCAAGGGCAAACGCCACCAATGCTTGAGGGCTCGCAAAGTCAGTATCACCCGTCAATTGTTTTACAATTGTCACGGTGACTGTTGAAACCGCTTCAAATGGATTTGCATGCAATATCGGGCTATTCCCTGCCGCCAATACTACAATCATGGTTTCGCCAACAGCACGAGAAACAGCAAGTAAAAACGCACCCGTGATCCCCGGTAAAGCTGCGGGTAATACTACTTGACGAATCGTTTCTGACTTAGTTGCACCTAAACCTAAAGAACCATCACGCAAAGAACGAGGTACTTGGGTGATAATGTCATCTGATAATGATGAAACGAATGGGATAATCATAATCCCCATGACAAAACCAGCTGTTAAGGCACTGGTTGCATTGATATTAATGCCAACGCTTTCACCGAGCATTTTAAAAAATGGCCCGATGATCATCATGGCAAATACACCATAAACAATCGTTGGAATACCCGCCAAAACTTCAATGGCCGGTTTTGCCCATGTACGTAAATTTGGAGATGCATATTCAGCGAGATAGATCGCAATCATTAAACCAACGGGTACTGCAATTAGCAATGCAATACCACTCACCATGAATGTTCCCCAAAGCAAGGGTAAAATACCGTAACTACCTTCAGCATTGCCTGATGTACTAAATCCTGGGTTCCATTCTGTACCAAAGAAAAAGTCAACTGGGCTCACAAATTTGAAGAAGTGCAATGCCTCACTAAGCATTGACATCACGATACCAATAGTCGTGAGAATCGCCACACCTGAACATAGAATTAAAGCCACATTAATGGCTTTTTCAACTTGGTTACGAGCACGGTATTGTTGACTTAAACGACGTTTTGCCCAAACTAAACCTGCTAGGCCTGCGCTCAATACAACTGCTAATTTTGCAAATGAAGCAATGCTTTCGAATTTTGCAAGTTGTTGTGCTGCTGCAATCTCATACGCTGCTGGTTTATCTGTTACCCCGAAGCCAGAAGCAATTGCTTGTACGCGATCAATGAGAACGTCACGACCTGCCGCATCTAAAGTTGCACTTACTGACGCTGGAATATTGTTAAAAATAATATGTTGTAGAACGCTCGGCTCTACCATATTCCAAATGATTAAAATTAAAAAAGCAGGAATACCACACCACAAAGCAACCAATGCGCCATAATAGCCAGGACGCGAATGTAGTGTTGCTGAGTTATTCCCCATACCTGCTAGGTTACGGCTTTTACGCAGCCCGATTTGATATGCAATTGCCACAAGGGCCAACAACACACCGATAAGTAGCAGATTCATGTAATCTCCACTGTTTTCTCAATTCTGATCATTTGAAAAAACTTAGCTAGACAAAAAGGCTGATGATCCTATAACAGTTCCATCAGCCTCCATTTTAAACCATCTTATTTCGCTGTTTTACCAGCTTTAAAATCAGCTAAGACTTTTGCACGATCTTTGTCGCTCATCGCGATCAAACCAGCTTTCTCTAGCTTAGAGCCTTTACCAGAAGATTTCTTGTTTAAGAAAAATTCTACGAATTCAGGTAAACCTTTGATTGATTTTAAGTGTTCGCCTTTAACATAGAAGAATAAAGGACGAGAAACAGGATATTTACCACTTAAAATAGTTTGCTCAGATGGTACAACACCGTTCACTGTTGCAACACGTAACTTATCACGGTTTTGGTCATAGAAACCTAGACCGAATACACCCACTGCGTTTGGAGATGTTTTTAAACGAGCAAGTGTTTCTGTGTAGTCACCAGCAATTTCGATCACACGACCATCTTTACGGAAAGTTGAACATACTTTTTTCTGTTCGTCTTTCTCTAAGCTTGCGATGTAACCATAAGACTCGCAACCAGCATCAACCATTTTTTCTTGGAACACTTCACGCGTACCGTGGTTAGATGCTGGAATCACGAGAAGAATTGGTTCTTTAGGTAAAGTGGTGTCAATTTGATTCCAAGTGGTATATGGGTTTGGAACCATTTTACCTTTAGAAGGTAATTGAGCTGCCAATGCTGTGAATACGTGCATTGGTTTTAATTTGAATGCTGCTTTGCTTGCGCTAGATGCGAAAACAATACCGTCATAACCAATTTTGATTTCTTGTACTTTGTTTACGCCAGCTTTTTTACATGCAGCAAGCTCAGTATCTTTAATTTTACGTGAAGCGTTTGCAATGTCGATGGTGTTATCACCAACACCTTGACAGAATTGTTTCAAACCACCTGAAGTACCGCCTGAACCAACAACTGGTGCTTTGAATTGTGGGAAAGTATTACCAAACTCTTCTGCAACAATACTTGCATAAGGCAATACAGTTGATGAACCAGCAATTTGAATCGTATCACGAGCTGCATTTGCAGTCGTTGCTACAGCTACACCCGATACGGCTAATGCAATGGCGATATGACGTGAATTTAAGCGCATTCTGATTTCTCTCATTGATGCAATTTGGACACAACCCTTTTAAATCAAGTGTTGTACTTTGGTTAACTGCATTTTGAGTGGATAATATGACAATTAAGTGACAGCTTTATGACGCTTTTATGATGATCTTTTTTT
>Ga0073900_10002035_pt1 | contig 10842 bp, 6 predicted proteins | sample KloWWTmetKNB5Kit_FD_66666 | JGI IMG/M metagenome (GOLD analysis project Ga0073900, IMG submission 66666) | Active sludge microbial communities from Klosterneuburg, Austria, studying microevolution and ecology of nitrifiers - Klosterneuburg... | ecosystem: Engineered > WWTP > Aerobic digester >... | reverse complement strand
GTCATGCGTCACGACGATAAAGTTTTTATGCGTTATTCTATAAATGGATTCAATTCCCAGCAAGACCTGGAAAATCTGTTTATGGCTATAAAAGACATCAAAAACAACAGTACATTACTTTGATTATCAAGCAATAAGCATACAAACTATTTCCTTTTGTACATCCTTACAAAGTCGATTTCCATCGTACTTGGGAAAATATTTGGGTCAATCTCGCCGCCCCAATTGCCTCCTATTGCAAGGTTAAGAATGAGGTAATAAGGTTTGTCAAATGGCCAACCTTCGTTTGTTGAGATATGACCATTCTGTCCTTTTAATGATTCAAAATACAATTGGCCATCAATTATAAAACGGATACGCTGATCATCCCACTCGATTCCATAAATATGAAATGAACCACTGACATCAGATAGCTTATCAAAATGCGTAACTTGTGTTCCTTTGATATGGTTATACAGTTCAGAATGTAAGGAAGTGTGTACCATATTCGGGTCTTTGCCTACATGCTCCATGATGTCGATCTCACCGCATAAAGGCCAGTTTTCAGTATTGGTTTTGATGCTTTCAGGCAACATCCAGATAGCGGGCCAAGTACCTTTTCCAGCTGGCAATTTGGCTCTGACTTCTATTTTCCCATATTGCATCAAAAATCGTTGGTAAGTAGTCAGTTTTGCTGAGGTATATGCAGCGTTTTCATGTGCTTTTTGCAAAGCTGTGATATGGAGTTTTCCTTGGTTTACAGCTGCGTTTTCAAGAGAATTTGCTAGATAAAATTGCTTTTCATTATTTCCCCAACCGTGGCCACCGACATCATAGTTCCACCTTGTCGTATCAGGCAAACCACGATAAGAAAACTCATCTCTCCAGACTAAATGCCATTGAGGATTGGCTTCAGATTTCCTTAGTTTTTGGTACAATAATTCAGGTTCGTTGGTGGTGATAAGATCAAATTCTTTTTCTAGAAAAAAAGCCATATCATCAGCATCATTTACTGTCCACACATTTAGTATCAACCCAAGTGCCTTTGCTTCAGTAATCCATTCCGGATGTTTATAAAACACTTTAAAGTGATAATCCAAGCCATCGACACCTAATTTCTTAAGCTCTGTGGGCGATAAATCACCATTGAGATATTGAGTAGATATATCAGGACATGTTGTAATGAGTTCCTTTAGAATGTCGATGTCAAAACTTATAAAATCAACTATGGCATTCAGTCCAAGATTTTGAACTAACAAACCAGCTTGTCTTGCAATTTTCCGACCACGTTCTTTACTCACTTCTGATGGCTTGATTTCGAGCACCAATCGTGTGGTATAGTTATTTATTGAGCCTTCCAGAAGGTATTGTTCGAGTGTAGGTATTGATTCACCATTTTTTAGTAAAAATTTCTTCAAATCACTGAAGTTGGTTTTTTCAATAGGCAATTCATGATATTCAGGATCATGATTGATTACCAAAATATCATCAGCAGTCATGCGCACATCAAATTCTGAAGCCATACATCCCAATTTTATAGCATGCCGCAATGCTGCTATTGAATTTTCAGGAAATTTTTCTGATTTCCAAGCACCACGGTGTGCAACGACAGGATCTTTGGTATAGCTTTGACTACTGATCGCACCCATTTGAAATACCCATATATAAATTATTAGACAAAACCGATTCATTTTCTATCAAGTTCAAATAAAAAATTATAAGACAATCTTCCGTTCTACTTACAAATCTAAACAAAATGTCCGTTATTAAAAATCTTCCAAAGATAATAATTATTGTATTACTTCTATTGATGATTCCTTTTTTGGGAATGCAATTTAGTAGTGAAGTAAACTGGGACATTTTTGATTTTGCTATAGCTGGCTTATTATTGCTCGTTTTCGGGCTTGCGATAGACAATTTATGGCGAAGAATCCCTACGGCTTCTTATCGTTTTATAGCCATCGGTGTTACATTTTTGATCTTTGCTTTGATCTGGATAGAACTAGCAGTAGGTATCTTTGGATCACCTTGGGCCGGTAATTAATAAAGGTATAAATAACTGATAATCTAATGATTACGAAGCACGAAAACTGCTTTACGACTTAATTCATACTTTCAAATCGCCATTTTCTACCATTGGCCTCAGTAAACGAAACGATACCTTCAGTTTGATTGTATAAGACCTTGTGCCGTTGAGTTGTCGTGAAAACGTTTTTAAATACGTTTTTGAATGTTTTGTCAAAAATTGCTAACTCACCAAAAGATTCGATTTTGTCAGTAAAATTATCTGTTGATGCTCTTTTGTCAATTCTCATATTGAAATAAGGAAAAAGCGAAGCCACAAGCCCATTATCAGTTAGTGAAATTTCAGCTTCGTCAACGACGGTCTTTTCAGGTTTTGTTGTATCAAAATCATTATACACTGAAGCAAAAAGTATAAGGTTTCCACCATTTTCTTTTAGCGTATAACTTACTGATTGACTAAACATACAATTAACAATTTCTGAATTTTTATAGTAAATACTGTTTATTGTAGTGTCTATTAGGATGATAGAATGTCTTAATTTGGCAGAAGTTTTTTCAGTTGTCACATCAAAAATCTTGTGTACCCCAAAAGAATCCACAAAAGTGACCGTCTTAATATTCTGATATGGAAAAGCCGTAACACTAGTAGGAAGTAGCGTTTGATTACCCAAATCATAGGTGCAAGCAACTTCTTGTGGTGTTTCATCTGAGTCTGAAATACATGACCCAAGAAACAAAAGCAAAAATATGTAAAGGGCAAATCTAGCCATGTGAATTAGATTGATTTTGATTACAATAAATAATTTAATGCAAAAGTAGAATTATTTATCAAATGCAACTGACTTGAGCTTGAGTTTCAAATATATTTAATAATTTACAAAAACATTACTCATCAACTATAATATAATATATTACGTATTTAACTATTTTGTATTTGTTATTTTAATTTTTATTTCTACCTATAAATTAATGAATTATACTTAAATTATTAGTCATATTTAGAATAAAAAACTATCTTTGTCAAAACAAATTCATTAGCTGTGTCACGAATTTTAACCTTCATTATTATTACATTTTTATACCATACAACATTATCTGCAGCCCATATTGTAGGTGGAGATGTCACGTATAAATGTATAGAATCCAATCCTATCACCAAAACCACAAAATTTACAGTAACATTTACTATATATCGTGATGCAAATAGTGGTGGTGCTTTTTTTGATAATAATGCTGCATTTGGTGTTTTTCAAAGAAGTATGAACGATAATAATTGGTCACACAAAGAAACAATAAGATCTTCGCCCATAAACATTGAAACTGTACCTTATGATGATAAATGTGTCATAGTACCGCCAAATATTCGAGTCGAAAAAGCAAATTATATATTTGATGTGGTATTACCTTGGAGCACCAATGTATTTCAAATCACATATCAACGTTGCTGCAGAAACGCCACCATAAATAATCTCGAAAATCCTGATCAAACTGGAGCTGCATTTAGTGTTGAAATTTTTGGCAATACCATAGAAAATTGTAACAATAGTCCTGTTTTTAATAAGTTCCCACCGATTCTCATATGCAATCAAAAGGCATTAAATTTTGATCATTCTGCATCAGATTCCGAAGGAGACAAACTGGAATACGAATTTTGTGCCCCGTTACACGCAGGTGGTACTGATGGTGCGACAACACCTGGAAATGCAACTTCATGTACTGGTGTGACACCATTGCCTATTAATTGTTTGCCACCTTTTGCTGAGGTAGTTTACAGCGCAGGCTATAGCGCAACAAATCCGATGGGTGGCAGTCCACAAATCAGTATCGATCCTACAACCGGAATCATCACAGGAACGCCAAATTTGCTCGGTCAGTTTGTCGTCGGTGTCTGTGTCAAAGAATTTAAAAATGGTGTTCAAATAGGCAGTATCCGTAGAGATTTTCAGTTTAATGTGGTCAATTGTCAAGGAATTTCTGAGACTCGAAATCTAACGATTTGTACTGGTGATTCTATCAATGTCAATGGAACTACCTACAATAAAGCAGGTACATATACACAGGTATATCAAACTACAAGTGGATGTGATAGTACAATAAATATCAACATCAAGGAATTGAAAAAATCCGAAAGTCAACTATATTATAAGCTCTGTGATGATGCATCGGCTGTGGTGAATGGCTTGAGTTATAGCGTTACCGGTGTGTACACACAAGTTCTGACAAATAAGCTAGGCTGTGACAGCACACTTACTATTACAATTGAAAAATTTAACAAAACACAATCAAACCTCAGCATATCTCTGTGTGATGATGAAACTGGCATAGTCAATGGCATCGTGTACGATCAAGCTGGAAATTATTCGCAAACGTTAGTAAATGCTAATGGTTGTGACAGTATCTTGAATATTTATGTACAAAAAGGACGTTCTTCCTTCACAGAAAAATCCTATTCCTTATGTGATCAAAATCCAATCATAATCAATGGTAAGACATATGACCAAGCTGGACAATACTATGAAACATATTCGATGTTGTCTGGCTGTGATAGTATATTATCCATAAAAGTCCTTCCATGTGACCAAAACATCTTGTATGATCTTGAAAAATGTGATGCCCTTGTTCCTGCCAATAGTATGGTTTATGATGAGTTTGTACCAGCTTACAAAAAAACACTTGATTGCGGACAAATCATAGCTTCAAACATATATAGAGACAATCCACAGATAAATAAACACTCTTGTACTCAAGGATTTAATAATTCTGTTGCTATGTGTGTCGGTGCTTCACCCGCATGCGATTATGCCCAAGCTAGTGCGACTCCGATAGTTTTCAAATTTACCATTTTACCAGATGATGGCAATTATATCCAATTCAATCACTTGATCTTCCAACAGAAAGCACCACTGAAGTATAGTTGGATCGCAGGTGCTACGGGACCAAATAATTTCCCAACGAAATACGGTATAAAAATATTTAAAAACAATGTAGAGATTTTCCGAAAAACTGAAGTTAGTACCAACAATGATTGGACAAAAGAAAAGTATGATTTCTTTGATAATGAAGCATTTGCAACTTCAGATTCAGTCGTATTCAGAGTAGAATTGACGCCATACTGTCGCGTAGGAAATGGTGCTATGGAAAGCGTTTGGGACATAGATGATGTAACGCTGCATTTCTCATGTCATCCTGCAGAAAATAGATTGATCAGCGGAGAGATCATGAATCCGATAGCAGAATTGGGAAATACCGTCATCAGAAGAAGACATGAAAACACACTTGTTTCTGCTCAAATTTCTTCTAACGGTACATTTATGTTGCCAAATAACAAGGTGGACAAGGCGTATATCTTGGAAGGATTTAATAATGAGAACACCATTTATGGATTGACAACGTTGGATTTAGTGCTTACGCAAAGACATATTTTGGGATTAGAACCATTTACCAGTCCATTGCAATATTTGGCTGCGGATGTCAATAATGATCGAAAGATTACCGCATCAGATTTGGTACAAATGCGTAAGATATTACTTGGTATTGATACTCATTTTAAAAACAATACTAGTTGGATATTTTTGGATGAAACATCGGTGGCAAATGAGACAAATCCTTGGTTGATGAATCGATACATCCATATTCCAAAAGGCACCAATAATGTTGATGGGCTGAGATTCATCCCAGTTAAAGTCGGTGATGTTGATGGAGCCAGTCATGCTAAAATTAACGTACAGAAATAAGATAAAAAGCAATTTGCCTTTTATACATATTGCTAAAACACCAAAAGTTTGATGAAGTACTTAAAATTTATTGGGCTTAGCTTGTTAGTTTTTGTAGTTGCATTATCCTGTTTTTATTGGAAAAATGATATACCATTAGATACGCTCAAATCAAAATATACAACTGCGGCATCAGCATTTGTGGATGTCATGCAGATGCAAGTTCATTATAGAGACGAAGGCAACAAAAACGATTCGCTTCCTTTAGTTTTGATCCATGGCACAGGAGCAAGCCTGCATACTTGGGAAGAAAGTGTCAAACTTTTAACAGATAGTTTTCGAGTCATCACACTTGATTTACCAGCTTATGGTTTGACTGGACCAAATCCCAAAAGGATATATTCTCAGGAATTTTATGTACAATTTATTGATGAATTTCTCAAACGTATCCATGTGAATAAATGTATCATCGGGGGCAATTCATTGGGTGGCGCCATAGCTTGGAATTATACGTATGAGCATCCATCAAAAGTAGAAAAGCTGATTTTGATAGATGCTGCAGGATACCCTATGATTTCTGAAAGTAAGCCCATCGCTTTTACTTTGGCGCTAATTCCCGTTCTAAAGCATATGCTCAATTATATCACACCGTGTTTTCTCGCTAAAAGGAGTGTAATGAATGTATATGATGATCCTTCAAAAGTGACGGAAAAAGTCGTGGATCGATATTTTGATCTAATTCTTAGAGAAGGAAATCGTCAAGCTTTTGTTGATAGGATGAATTTTTCGACATATCCCGACCATTTGATAAGATTAAGAACAATCAAGACGCCAACATTGATTGTTTGGGGCGAAAATGATAAGTTGATCCCAATAGAAAATGCCCAAAAATTCCATGCTGATTTGCCCAATGATACTTTGGTTGTCCTAGAGAAAACGGGTCATATCCCGATGGAAGAAAATCCAAATAGGACAGTTGATGCGATACGATTGTTTTTGAAGTGACTACTATTTTGAACAAATTAATTCGTTCCATTTTGATATTTCGTCAGATTTATCAGCTGTTAATGTTTTACTCCACAGATCAACAAGTTGGCAAGACCAACGATTAAATGATACATTTTCATCCTTAATTAACTTTTGGAAAATGGAAAAATTATCATTGCTTGATGATTGATTGGTTGATATGGAATATATTTGGTATAGATAATCTAAGAGATATTTGCTTTTATTATCTGGTGGTGTCAAATTTTTAAGCGCATTATAGTAATTTTTAAACTTGACATTTTCATTGCTGATGAGGTACAATTCTAATAAACTCAGTTCATTGGCCCACCATTCACTATTTTTTTTACTTTCTATCTTTTCCAAGAACTCACTTGCCGAAGCATGAAAAATAGAATCTGCCTTAACATGGTCTCCCATGAATTGGTAAGTCAATGCCATTTGGTCGTTGAGTTGGATATCAAATTCTTTTTTAAGATAATTTAGGTCTTTCAAACTACTTTTATAATCGCCCGTATAGAAATAAGCATTAGCCCTATTATATACTTTGGGAACAATAAAATTTACAATGCGAACACAAAAATCAATATCTTTCTGAATACTTATCGAATATGGTTTTATACATTCTTGATATCTTTTTGCTTCATAGAGAGCATCTGCATATTTATCTGGGCTGAGCAATTCCATAGCTCTGACAGAATCTATTTCCAAGGCAATAGGATAAAGTTTTAATATAGGATTATAATTATTATGGTAGTCATATCTCGATGATAATGACATCAAAGCATCCACAATTCCTTCACTTTGTTTTATTTCCTTCAAAGTAAATAAACCATTCAGATATCCAACTACTTTTAATTCAGTTGCATTGTGGAAGAAATAGTGTAAGGATTTGTCTCCATTATTTTTAAGGTCTAATTCATTAAAATCATCAAATTGATAAATTTCTAAAGGGAAAGATTCTATTTTATTTTTGCTCAAGTCGAGCCTCTTTGTTTTAAAATTTGTCCAACCAGTTTTAGGTAAATTAGTAATATTGCAATTAGAAAAGTCAATTCTTTCAAATTTTTGTGGCATATTCATCAACTCTTTCAGGATTTCGCCATCAAACTCTTTATTATGTGCAAATGAAATTGACTCCAATCCAGTCATATTTCTGATAGTAAAAGGAAAAGTATGAATATTATTTGAAAAATCAGATTTAAAATCATCTAAGTCTGTGTAATAACTATTTTGTAAATATAAAGTCTTCAGTTTTACAAGATTACCTATGCTAATTGGTATTGCTGTGAGATTATTATTGGCTAATTCTAAAAGTTCTAGGGATGATAAATTACCAATTTCAGTAGGCAATTCTTTAAGATTGTTATTGTTAAGCTTGAGCTCCTTTAAGCGAGTAAGTTTTTGGAAACTTTTAGGCAATTCTTCAATTTTGTTATAACCTAAATCTAAATATTCTAGTTTCCCCAAATCACCAATAGATTCAGGTAGCCTAGTTAGTTTACAAGAATGAGCGTCCAGACTTTTTAAATTTTTTATTTTTCCTATTGTATTAGGCAGTGTTGTGATTTTGATATATGAAATATCTAAAGCTATCAGATTTTTAAGTTCACCAATTTCATTAGGAAGTACCTTTAAGTTCCCACTTAATTCGAGTTTTTCAAGGTTGGATAGTTTTTTAATATTTTTACTTAAAATGGTGTCAGAAAAACCACTAATTACAAGATTTTTCAAATTAATTAAATCAAAAAGTGATTCAGGGATATAACAAGCTTCACTTTTCCAACTAACTGAGACTTGTAAGTCTTCAATATTTTTTAATAAACCTATATTTTTTTCAATATTTGAAGTAGCCTTGCCCAAATTCAGATTGAAATATTTCAATTTTGGTAATGTAGCTATATTTTGCAATAGAGGTGTATCTTCCTTTGTGCCTAACCTAATAATAGACAATTTGTTCAATTCTTTAAAAACTCCAAAATCTGAGGCATTTTCATCAGAAAGTGTAAAACCTGACAATGAAAGGAACTTTAAATTACTAGCTTTTTTTAATGGTTCGAAGAAGTTTTTGGTTTCGTGATTGTAGGATTCTAATACAATACTGTTAGCATTTAACGGGTATTTTTCGGGGTTGGGCAGATAAATTTCAGGTTGGTTCATATATATTCCATCCAGTTTTGCCAATAATTCGTCTAAAGCTGAAGAGCTAACCATATTTTTACCAATATTGTAAATACCTAAAAATTTAAGCGATGGCATTTTCAGGAATTCTGCCCATAAACTATCATAATTCAAATTTAGTTTTCCCTTTATATAAACGAAATCTATATTTTCAAGATTTCTGAACTTTGGAATAGTTCTATAAACAGTATCGAGCCAATTTGTAGTCAATTCAATAGAAGTGACATGTTTATGTGTATTAATAAGGCCAACTTTTTCTCTAAGATTGTCAAATTCTGTTACATTGATAGTCACATTATTGAACCTTGTTTCTTTGAGTCTTGTTTCTAGCTCTTTGTCGTCAATTCTTAATGGCAATAAACTAATCCTATAATCCGAGCTTACTTCTTTACCGAAATATTTTTCAAAACCTGATTGTGCATTTCCATATGTAAAATGGATAATTGTTGTAATAAAAATTAATATATTTTTCATTTTTATCAATTATTAAAACTTACATCTTCACAAACTTCACACGTCCTACCCTATCTCCATTTCTCAGTCTTACAAAATACGTCCCAACTTCTAAGGTGCTGACATCGATGGATTGACTACTCAAAGATGCAGATCTTATAATCCTACCAGATACATTGAAGATTTCGGCTTTCATCCATGTTTCCTCAGTTTGGAGATGCAAAATGTCAGAGACAGGATTGGGATAGACGTTGACATCTGATACCCATTCTTGTGTAAATGACGGCAAGGCGACGGTCGTTTGCGCTTCGTTGGTGCGGATCGGGAAGTTGTAATCAAAATAGATATCCGCTAAATTTTTGAGTGAGTCACCAAGTTGGAGTGTAGGTAATGTTTTGATCTTGAAGGCGATGTAACCATCATTATTGGCATCATCGAATGGTAATTGGATATTTTCGAAGATGAATTCTACCTTATTGCCTTCTAACCGTGTATATACTTCGTGGCTGGCATCGGTAATTTGTAGAGTCGAAACATCATATCTTTTGGTATCGATGATGTCTTTGACGACGACATTTTCTGCAGCGTAAGTGCCTGTATTCTCAAATCGAATGAGATAATCCACATACTTGCCGATCATATCGGGATGAACACGATCGCCTTGGAGACAGGTTTTGTCATTCGGGTCGTAGGAGCCAACGACGGTATTTTCTAGTGTGAAGATATTATCCAAAATCGATGCTGTGATGTATAGTTTATCTCCTGCATTGACAGCTGGTGTGTCTGTAGGTTTATTGACTTTGAGCGTGACGGTGATTTCACGCTTCTCGAATGGCAATAAATTACTAAAATTCCATTTTATGATGCCATCAGCTACTTGATCTGCAGTCTGTATAGCTGAGATATAATCTAGCAAAGTCTCATCATAAGTAAAATTGAGGGTACCACTCTCTATTTGATTGCCGACATTCTCCCATACGATCTTATATGATGCTTCGAATCCTGGTCTCGCTGGTGGCGAGAGTGGGATGACAGCGATGTTGGTTTGGTGCAAAATTCCTTTTGGTGTGATACAGAAGTCTTGGGTGATGGTGTCGGATGTATGAGGGAAAGTTACTGTCACGAATGGAGGTGTAACTTCGAAATTTTCTGGGTATTTTAAAACTGGAGTTATGGTATGGGTACCTTCTTGAACAGGAATGGAGTAATTTCCAGTAGAGTTTGAGATGATTGTTCCCAAGATATTACCATCTGAAATGTTGTATTTAAAATTGGCCATTTTTATATCTTGATCATCACACCCATTCAAATCTAAATCAAATTTGACTTCGCCTTTCAATATATAGTACTTCCCACCAGGTGTAAATGAGCAGTAAGAATTCACTACGCAGTTTAATAAACCATACGCATTTACCTTAGATTTTATGGCGTAAGTTTCGTACTCATTACAACAGATGAAATTTAAATTAGGGCAATCTTTGAAATT
>Ga0073900_10002031_pt1 | contig 10854 bp, 8 predicted proteins | sample KloWWTmetKNB5Kit_FD_66666 | JGI IMG/M metagenome (GOLD analysis project Ga0073900, IMG submission 66666) | Active sludge microbial communities from Klosterneuburg, Austria, studying microevolution and ecology of nitrifiers - Klosterneuburg... | ecosystem: Engineered > WWTP > Aerobic digester >... | reverse complement strand
CTAATACGATTGATGTCAATAATTTACGATTTAATCATATTCCCTCATCATGTGTAAGAATCCGAGATCTTGATTCTAAAATTGCCAATGCGCTTGCACTAAAATATTTGTCTTACGGATCATCAGCCTTAATGTTCAGCGTGGATAGTCTCACTGATTTTGATATTCTGTTAGATGGTATTCATTTGGACATGATCGAATTGGTATTGGAAATTTATGGAGATGTAGATCAAACAAAAAGCCGATGGCAGGCCTATTTAACTCAATGCAAATACCCAAATGCGATTGCTTTATTTACAAATCCCAATGAAATCATAAGGTGTAAAGATAATTTCAAGTCCAGAATTGGTTCATTTCGTAATGTTGTAAATAATATTGATAATTCGAAAAAGTTAATTGTTACCATTGAACTTAAAAAAGACTTTTTGGCACAGATTGCTGAATTAAGGGCTTTTAGAATCATCTGGGCAAATCATGGGAATGCTGAAGAAAACCTGATTATTATCGGTATAGTCAACGGTGATACTTTGATCAGTGAGGAAGTACATCCATTAATTGTAGCTAATTACCAAATGTTGTCCGCATATTTGGGTATGAGCAATTTTATATGTGGGTACGACACAACGCAAACCGAAGAACTCGTCAGGCTTTCATTAAATATCCAACATATTTTTAGTGAAGAAAGTCGTCTGACTAGTGTCGCTGATCCTGTTGCAGGTTCGTATATCGTGGAAGCGCTTACCGCTCAGATGGTAAATAATGCTTAATAAATCATATCTGTTACCAAACAAATATCTGTCAAATGATGGGATTGGTCTATTTTGTCGTTATTATTATGTTAAAAAGATAGGGATTTAAATATTTTTTATAGAAATTTGAGTTTAAATATAGATTTTTGAGACATTTATCTTAGATAATTATCGAAAATCAAGATAATTACAGTGATTTATTCAATGAATTTACAAAATATATTAAAAATGGTTTTTAGAAGTTCAGTTGTGATAGCCATCTTAGGTGGCTTATATTTTTTTAATCAGGGTCAGCCCAAAATTACAGCAAATGACAAAGAAGCATTAATTCTTCAAGGCTTGATGCAAACCATAGAATATGTCCATTATGCGCCAAAAAAAGTTGACGATGAGATGAGCAAAACCATCTTCAAATCTTATATGGATAAGATGGATGGATATAAGCGATATTTTACTCAAAAGGATGTAGAGCAACTCAAGAAATATGAAATGAGTATCGATGACCAAATCAATGCGCTCAAATTTGACTTTTTTAATGCTTCATTGCCTATGCTCGAAAACGGGCTAACAAAAGCAGAAAAATATTTCACAGAAGCGATAGATGCACAAGTCAATTTTAACAAAGGTGATATGTACGAAACAGATCCTGATAAAATGACTTTTGCTAAAAATGATGATGATCTCAAAGAAAGATGGAAGCAAATAGTTCAATGGGATATCACAACCAAATGGATACAAAATATTGACACTCAAAAAGAAAAAGGCAATAAAGAAGGCAATAAGACAGATGAAGAACTGAAACTCGACGCTATCAAAGAAGTCAAAAAACGATATGTAGATTTTTTTGACAGAATGCACAAGTTACGTCGATCTGATCGTTTGGAAGCATATTTGGGTAGTATAGCCAACTATTTCGATCCACACACTGATTACTTCAGTCCTAAAGAAAAACAGGATTTTGATATCAATATGGGCGGAAAACTTGAAGGTATAGGTGCAAGGCTACAAACAGAAGGAGATTATACGAAGGTTTTCAATATTGTAGTAGGTGGACCAGCTTGGAAAACCAAAAAATTGGAAGACAATGACATCATCATGAAAGTTACCCAAAAAGGTCAAGAGCCAGTTGACATTACGGGTATGAGAGTAGATGACGTGGTGCAGTTGGTACGCGGCAAAAAAGGAACTGTCGTAATCCTTACGGTGAAGAAGAAAGATAATTCGATCGTAGATATAGAAATAGAGCGTGATGAAGTACAATTGGATGACTCCAAAGCTAAGTCTGTGATCATCAATATGCCTGGTAAAATACAAAACATCGGTTATATCAATTTACCGAAATTCTATTCGACTTTTGAAGATGGCGGCAATTCATGTGCTGCAGATGTAGCTACAGAAATTAAAAAATTGAAGGCTCAACATGTCAATGGAATTATCTTAGACTTACGCAATAATTCAGGTGGATCACTCAATGATGTAGTGGATATGAGTGGACTCTTCATAGAGGAAGGACCAATTGTACAAGTAAAGGATAGATCAGGAAGACCTTCATTGCACATGGACAAAGACAAAAGTGTATTATATGATGGCCCATTCATCATTATGGTCAATCAATACAGTGCATCTGCATCTGAGATAATTGCTGCCGCAATGCAGGATTATAATAGAGCAATCATTGTAGGTAGCACATCTACTTTTGGCAAAGGTACTGTACAGCGATTTTATGATCTAGATCGTGGCATTAGCGGTTATGACAATCTGAAGCCATTGGGCAATGTAAAGATGACCACGCAAAAATTTTACAGAGTAAATGGCGGATCTACCCAACTTAAAGGAGTTGTTCCAGACATTGTGCTCCCAGATATTTATCACTATATAGAAACGGGAGAAAAAGAATATGATAATCCGTTGGAATGGTCAGAAATAGCACCTGTAAAATACAGCCAACACGTCGTGGTATTGGAAAATAAAGATAAACTCCGCGAAAATAGTAAGGAACGTGTAGGCCAGAGCAAAGATTTCAGCTTGATAATGGAAAGAGCGATGAAGCTTAAAGAAGAAAGAGATCAATCCAAATATCCACTCAAACTCAATAGTTATCGAGCTATGGTGGACAAAAGGGAAGAAGATGGTAAAAAATATGAAAACCTGCTAAAAAATAATATTGCAGGCCTAGATATTATAAACCTGCAAGCCGATATGTCCAAGATTAACCTTGACGAGTCCAACAAAGCAAAAAATGAAGAGTTTGTCAAGGATCTAAAAAAAGATATTTACCTAGAGGAAACCATGTACATCATCAGAGATATGATCAATTTGGAAAAGTCTTTTGCATTATTACAGCCTAAGATTGTAGAAAAGTAATTTTTTTTGATAAGGTAAGAATTCAAGTGCCCGGAATGTATTTTTCGGGCATTTTTACTTCGAATTAAAACTATAAAATTTTTTCATCAGAGTCTATTACTTGATAATTACTTTTGGACAAATCAAAATTTCAATTCAGCCAAAAGTGGTATAAAAAATATACTTTTGGACGCATTCAAAATGTTTCTATGTGTAATTTATTGTTTAACAATTTCATGAAAAAATATCATCAAGGGTGATTTGGTTTACAAATAAACCATTATTTGGTCCTGTATCTAAGCCATAGGTAGTAATAATGGTAGGAAAGATGGATTTGTTTTTGCCAACTCCGCTACTTACGAAACTATTGATTTTGTTTTGAATTTCTGAAACATACTTTTTTGTAAGCTTATATTTGCCTAGACTAAATTTGATTTCACAGAGATTAATGACACTATCTTTGCGATCAATGATGAGATCAATCTGAGCCTCAGCGGATCGCCAAGAAAGTGTTTCACTACCAATACCTTGTATGCCTAGAGCCTTTTTGATGACAGAAATATGCGTCAAACATACCAACTCAAAAGAATATCCAGCCCATGCAAAATACTTTGGTGAATTAAAATTGTCAATCCAATAGGTTGAATCTGAATTAGCAACCTTGCTGATATGTTTTAGGTAGAAAAGAGAATAAAAGTCAATCAATTGGTACACATGATCCTTTTCTTTTTTTCCATATGCAGAATATTTTCTGATAAAAGAGCTCTCCTCCAGCTCCCTCAGAATGCTGGACGTAGTACCGCCAGAGTCTAGTTTTGAATATTTGAGAATTTCTGATCTTGTCATACCACTGCCTTTTTTTGCTAATGCGGCCATGACATCCTGATGTCTGTGGTGGTGGTTAAACAATGAACCGAACAATAGATCATACTCAGTCTTGAAAAATGCATTAGACTTAAAGCATAGAGTGTTGATATTTTGTACGTCACTTTGTGAGACATTGATTTGTTCAAGATAGTAAGGTATACCTCCAAACACCATGTACAGCTGCACAATCTGATACTTGCTGTAATTAGCTCCTAAATTTTTAAGAAATGCCTCAGTTTCAGCAAGGTTGAACGGTTCTATTTGTAATCTTTTGGTTACTCTATTGTGCAAGCCGCCTTTATTACTGATCAGTTTTTTAATCATCCATGAGGCGGCAGATCCACATACTATGAGTAATATATCGCTTCTCATATTCGCCCAACTATTCCAAAAATGCTCTAATGCTTGCACAAAATGAGCGTTTCTGGTATCTAACCAAGGTAGCTCATCAATAAAAATAACCTTCTTTTTTATTTTGCTTTTGGAAATCTTATCTCTCAATAGCTGGAAGGCAGAAAACCAATTCGCCACATATTCATCATTATTTATAGCCAGCTGTTGCGATATTTCCACATTGAAGTTGGTAATTTGCTGCTGGAGTGAAGCATTAGATATTCCTGTAAAAGTAAAAAATAAGCGTCCTTCAAAATGAGATTTTATAAGAAATGTTTTACCCACTCTACGACGACCATATACCGCCACGAAATGGGATCTGTTAGCATCATAACATTCATCTAGAATATTAATCTCATCTTTGCGTCCTACCAAAACTGTAGCCATGATACAAAATATTTTTTACAAAGATAAGTGCACTTTTGGACAAATCAAAATTTCAATTCAGCCAAAAGTAGTATAAAAAACACACTTTTGGACGCATTCATTTTTTTAATATGTGTATTTCATTGTTTTACTGTATTTTGAAAAATATATCTTCATACTTGATTTGATTAATTCTAGTCTTCTTGGATCAATGTAGTCACCATAATGTTAAGCGATTCTGCAATATCAAGGCTCGTCTTCTGGTTCAATATATTCTTCTTCGTCTTCAGAAAAATTAGATTTGTGTCCAAAAGCTATACCAATTGTTACTCCAACACTAAGGTTGGTATTTTTACTCCAACTAATGGTTGGGCCAACTTTAAAATCTTTATAAAATAAAACAAGATCAAAGCCGAGATTATTTGTACCGCTTTTAGTATAATTAAAATTACTACTCTTTGAACTAAATAATCTACTGTAATTCAATCCAATAGCAATTGAAAAATCCTTTGTAACCTTATTTTTATTGTACAAACCAGCACCTATTGCTCTTATGCCTTTATTGAAGTATCCAAATGTTATCGGAAAACTTAAGACATTATCTTCCGTTTGTACCTTCACCAAGTTATAAGTAGCATGAATACCCACAATATGGTCATATTCACTTATTCTATAAGCTGTTGCGCCTACACCTAATCTCCCTTTGTAGCTCATATCTATAGATAAAATAAACTGACTGTTTAATCTAGAAACGCCCAAAGAAGCACCACTAGATCCTTTGTCATATAGGTAACTCTGCGCACCTAAATTTGTAAGATAAATGATACCTGCAAGAAAAGTTATGATAATCTTCTTCATAAAATCATGATTTGATAATACTGAACAAAGATAAAATAATAGTAAGAACTAAAAAAAATGTTTTGAAATTTACTGATTGGAAATAATCTTTTGTTCCAGTGCAGTAGTGGAATATCCGGGTACAAACTGCAAAGACTTCACTTGTCCGCCGTACGATAATACGATGTCACTACCTATGATTTGCTCAGTAGTCCAATCTCCGCCTTTGACTAGCACATCAGGTTTGATTTGTTTTATAATGTTGTAGGGATCATTTTCGTCGAAAACTAAGACCATATCCACACTGGCGAGTGCCGCAAGAATGTGTGTTCTGTTGTATTCATCTTTGATAGGACGATGTGGCCCTTTGAGTTTACTTACAGAAGCGTCACTATTGGCTGCAACGATGAGGATATCACCTAGGCTTTTGGCTTCTTCGAGATATAATACATGACCAATATGGATCAGATCAAAACAGCCATTTGTAAATACAATTTTTTTGCCAGCATCTTTCCAAGCCTTCACTTGAGCAACAGCGCAATCATGATTTTTGAATACTTTTTCTGCTATGCTGGCCATTTTTTAATTTTTATTGATCGCTGGCAATACTATCAGAGAAATGATACCAAATAAAATATTGACAAACAATTGAATAGAAAAAAATACAATATTGGCAAACGAAAAAGCATCTACTCCACTTACTCCATACATAGTTAGTGCCTCGCCGACCAGATAGTGGTAACTACCCATTCCGCCAGGCGTTGGTATCAAGATACCCAAACTTCCGAATACAAATACCACCAGTCCGGCTATCGGTCCTAAATGCGCTGTTGGTGCAAATGTAAAAAATGCAAAATACATCATAAAATAATATAAAACCCAAATTCCCACTGTATAGAAAATAAACAAAGGTATGGATGATACATGTCTTACACTTTGGACTCCATCCGAAAAACCCGTGATAAGATTTCGAAGCTTTTTTCCTATTTTCGAATTATTAATTTTTGTCCTGTTGCTCCATACAAGCCATACAATCAATCCACTTACCAACAATAAGCCAAAAACAGCTTTTGTATTCTGCATCAAGGCTCCAAATTTCTGACCTAAATTGATATTTTGGTCAAGATAAGCAATGAAATCACTACCGCCAATCAGTACCGCCAATCCAATAACCAACGCAAGCATAATGACATCAAATATCCTATCAGTAAAAATAGTTCCTAGCGCCTTTTCTACTGGTATATCTTCATACTGTGATATAAGTCCTGCTCTGATCACTTCTCCCGATCGCGGAATACCGAGATTTGCCAAATAATTGATCATGATGGTACCAAAAAGATTGATCAAACGTGGCTGATATCCGATAGCTTCAAGCATCATCTTCCACCGTAAAGCCCTGAAAATATTGGTGATGAGAAATAATACCATCGTGATGATTACCCAAAAGTAATTGGCATTACTGATGTCACTTATGATTTTATTTAACAAACTGCACTGATCTGCAGGCGTACCTTTCAAAGCGCAATCAGCCTGAAAAGCTAATTCCTGTCGCTGATACACCAAATAAAGTATGATGATCCCAACAGCAAAAAACAAGCTTATTTTGAGCGCCTTTGTCAGGTGTGTCTTCATAATAAAACATTAAGGCAAAAGCCGATATTGTTTGGATAGCCTATAAAGGATAAATGTTAATTGAGCCTGTTATTTTCATCAGGAAAAACCGCTACAGGTTTGTATGCTTTGGCTTCCTCTGGTGTCATTAATGCATAGCTTATGATGATAACGATATCGCCCACCTCGGCTTTTCTAGCCGCTGCGCCATTGAGGCAGATCATACCTGACCCACGTGCACCTCTGATCACATAGGTTTCTATGCGTTCACCATTGTTATTATTGACAATTTGAACTTTCTCGCCATCATATAGATTTGCAGCTTCCATGAGGGCTTCATCAATAGTAATAGATCCTACATAATTAAGGTTTGCTTCAGTAACCTTGACCCTGTGTATCTTAGATTTATGTATGTGTAATAACATTTGCTGAAATTATTGTAAAAAACGCCGCAAATATCATAAAAAATTGCAATTCACCACAACTTTTATTTTGCGACATTGGATTCTAAAAATTTTCATTATAACAATGATTTGAAACAATAAGTTCCTTAGGCATTATTTACCACTTTCCCATTTAGTAGGACTTTATGAATGTGGTTACTTCCGAAAGCGTACACAAAATAATTCAATGAAGATATCTGTTTAGTAATGATAAGATTTGCTTTTTTGCCAATACTTATCGATCCATGACTTTCTCCCAATTCCATAGCAAATGCGCCATTTATAGTGACACCATTAAATGCCTCTGTCGGAGTAAGTCTCATATTATTGCAAGCCAACGCCATCAATAATGGAATATTGCCAGATGGACTTGATCCTGGATTGTAATCCGTCGCTATAGCAAGACCCAGTCCTTCATCTATCATCCGCCGAGCAGGTGCATCATGGATATGCAGAAAAAAAGAACATGACGGCAAGACCGTTGGAATTGTATCAGCATATTTTAGTGCATCGATTTCTTCTTGCCCGATGGCTTCCAAATGATCAACAGAAATGGCATTATTTGCAATTCCTACTTGTACTCCACCTGAAATAGCTAGTTCATTGGCGTGAATTTTTGCTTTCAAACCATATTTCGCTGCTGATTTTAGAATTTGATCAGTTTCACTAACCGTAAAAAATCCCTTATCGCAAAATACATCACAATAGTCCGCCAATCCTTCTCCAGCCACCAAAGGTATCATTTCGTGGATTACAAGGTCAATATACTTTTGTCTATCTTCCTTATATTCCATTGGAATTGCATGAGCTCCCAAAAAGGTAGATTTTATAGTAGCGCTGCTATTTTCCTTAAGACGCCTGATAACTTTTAGGATTTTCAATTCGCTTTCCGTACTCAAGCCGTATCCACTTTTAATCTCAATAGCTCCTGTGCCCATACCAATGACTTCATTGAGCCTATTAAGAGCTGATTCGTACAGTGCGTCTTCAGATTTCAGATGCAATTTATTTGCCGAATTAAGGATTCCGCCACCTTTTTTTGCAATTTCTTCATAAGAAACACCTTTCAACCTGTCCACATATTCTCCTTCTCTACCTTCAGCAAACACAATATGCGTATGACTGTCACACCAACAAGGCATAACCAATCCTGCTTCGGCATCTATAATGACATCAGCTCTTTCCGGCATATTTTCCATACTTCCGAAAGCGCTGATCGTGTCACCTTCTATTAAAATATATGCATTTTCGATTGTTTCAACAACAGACATAGCCGCTCCTTTTTTGAAGGAAGACGGCTTTGACTGTACGCCAATGATGGCTCTTATGTTTTTTATAAGCGTAGATGGCATATTTATAATTTTCAAATGACGATTCCTATCATGTTGTACTCATTCTTTAAGGTATTTTTGAAATTCTCAGCTTCACTTTGAGTGGTAAACTGACCTAATCTTACCTTATAAACTGGAACACCATTTTTCAATTCATTCGTTACAGTAACCTGCTCTACAAAAAGCTGCTGAAGTGTTTTCACCATTTCATTTGCGCCTTCATGTCGTTGGAAGACACCAACTTGCACTCTGAACACATCATTCTTTTGAGGTTCATCAAAATATTTTGTATATTCTGAAGCCGTTTGTTTCATGCTTTCAGATTGTGCTCTCTTGGCTTGTGTCGGCGAAGTATTGAAGTCGTATTTCACCACTTTTTTATGTTCGGGTGCATTGTATTTCTCGAGCAATTCGAGGAGTTTTCGCGGTGAGAGCGTTTCTTCTACTCTATCCAGCAATTGTCCTTCTGAATTAAAGATCAGCATGGTAGGTAAATATCGGACTTCAAAGGCATTTTTTAAATCATAACCTTCTGCTTCGTCGATATTAGCTTTGACAGCGATAAAATTGCCATTAAGTGTTTTTACTACTTCTTCATCGGCAAAAGTCGTTTGTTCCATCCACTTGCATGGTGTGCACCAATCGGCATAGAAATCTACAAAAATCAATTTCCCTTCCTGGCTTGCCAATTTGCGGGCATCATTGATATTGGAAGTCGAAAAATTGATTTTGATATCTCCTGCCAGCATTGTCCCCGATAGCAATAATATCATTGCTAAAGAGTAATAAACTTTAATCCTGTACATAGATACTTATTTTAAAAAATGAAAAAATTACTTCATTAAAACAACATCATGAATAAATCCAAGACATTATGATATTTTAGAATTTGTATAATATTGCTATACACTACTTTACCATACATCAATTATAATACCAAATCCTTCATTTCAATAAAGGCAATTTTTCATTTTGTAATTAAATAAATTTATATAACATTATATATCAAATTTTTATGTGTTAAATATTATTGTAAATTAAAAATATATAATTTGAATATTTGTTATTATCGTTATTATCAAAACATAAAAAGAATTATCTTGCGCCTCTTTTCAAAAGTCATTTATAAATCCAAAAAACAATGGCAAAAATCCTTGCAGCAATAACTGGCGTAGGCGGATATGTCCCTGATGATGTACTTACAAATGCAGATTTAGAAAAGATGGTCGACACTACAGACGAGTGGATCACCACTAGAACTGGTATCAAAGAAAGGAGAATTCTTAGGACGCCAGGCAAAGCTACTTCAGACATGGGCGTAGAAGTTGTTCGCCAACTTTTAGAAAAGACCGGTACGAAACCAGAAGAAATTGACTTACTTATATGTGCTACAGTCACACCAGATACTACTTTTCCTGATACAGCAAATACTATTTTGGACAAGGCTGGAGCCAAAAATGCTTTTGGATTTGATATTAATGCTGCATGTTCTGGATTTTTATTTGCACTTACTACAGGCGCTAAATTTATCGAATCTGGCATGTATAAAAAGGTCATAGTCATCGGCGCAGATAAAATGTCTGCTATCGTAGATTACTCTGATCGATCCACATGTATAATTTTTGGTGATGGAGCTGGTGGAGTTTTGTTGGAACCAAATTCAGAAGGTAATGGAGTTATTGATGCGATATTGAGATCTGATGGTTCGGGAAGAGAGTTTTTGCATATGAAAGCAGGAGGATCATTAAAACCCGCTACACCTGAAACGGTGGCAAATAAGGAACATTTTGTTTTTCAGGACGGAAAACCAGTATTCAAAGCAGCCGTCACAGGAATGGTTACTACAGTCAATCAGGTATTGGCAAGAAATAATATGACCACAGAAGACATTGATTGGTTAGTCCCACATCAGGC
>Ga0073900_10002025_pt1 | contig 10860 bp, 8 predicted proteins | sample KloWWTmetKNB5Kit_FD_66666 | JGI IMG/M metagenome (GOLD analysis project Ga0073900, IMG submission 66666) | Active sludge microbial communities from Klosterneuburg, Austria, studying microevolution and ecology of nitrifiers - Klosterneuburg... | ecosystem: Engineered > WWTP > Aerobic digester >... | reverse complement strand
CATCATGATCAGTCACACGACCATAAAAAGCAAAACGCAGATACGTAGTATCCACCCGCTGCGAATGCCATTGATAAACACCCAGCAAATATTCAGGCACGAAAGTAAACGCCGTTTCTTCCAATGTCTCGCGGATAGCTCCCTGAATGATGGATTCTCCGGGATCCAAATGTCCTGCCGGTTGGTTTAAAAACAAACCGGCTCCCGCCTCCGGCTCCTCCTCGACCAGCAAGTACTTTCCATCTTGCTCAATAACAGTTGCAACCGTCACATTAGGTTTCCAGATCATAGTTTCTTATACAATAAATGAAGTTGGATTATTATCGCATTGGTGCTATCAATTCGGTAAGCATTCAGCCAGCGATTCACTGATTTATCCGCTGATACTTAAGCAATGTCTGTCGACAATAATTCACTCCGTTGATATAAAACAACAAACCAGTTCAAAAATGAATCACTATGAATCGATGCCCTACTTTCGACACAATGCCTTCCCGCTCGCTGACACTGTAGATTAAATCCGCAGCCTTTCGAAAAAAACGTTTGGATTCCGATCATTGCTAGAGGTTTGCAGCAAGTTCCTGCATAATACGGAACTTTCCAAATTAGCAACCCAACATTAACTGCCGGGCTGTATTTTTGAATCTGCCACACTTACTTTCTTTATACACATGTTTCTTATTGATTTTATCCTCCACATTGACAGACACTTGCAGGAATTGGCATCAGAATATGGATTATGGCTTTACGGCATCCTTTTTCTGATTGTATTTTGTGAAACCGGGCTTGTCGTGTTGCCCCTATTACCCGGGGATTCACTACTGTTCGCTGCTGGTTCGCTGGCATCATTAGAAGGTTCTCAGCTGAATCCCCATGTCTTGTTTGCCGGATTATGCATTGCCGGTATCTTAGGGGATAGTGTCAACTATTGGATAGGCAAGAAAGTCGGTCCCAAAGTGTTTACTTCGGAACAGTCTCGCTTTTTCAAACGCGAGTATCTGGATAGAACACGCGCCTTTTATCTCAAATATGGCGCCAAAACCATCATCATTGCACGTTTCATACCCATCATCCGCACCTTCGCACCTTTTGTTGCCGGCATTGGCACCATGCCGTATACCACTTTTATTGTTTATAACATCGTCGGTGCTGTGTTGTGGGTGGGTACATTCATTTATGCCGGTTTTTATTTCGGACAGCTTCCGTTCATTCAGCAAAACTTTAAACTCGTCATTTTAGCGATCATCATTTTATCGATTACACCGCCCGTCATCGAATATCTCAAGCATCGCTACAAAAAATAACCAGGTCTATTGGAAACATGGAAGCCAATCCAGACCATTGAATTGATGATTAACCATGCCGTTTTCTCACCTGAAGGATAATTGCCATCGTGGAAGCCTCACACAGTCGTATTCATGGTGCTTTTGCACATTGGACCACCACCGCCTACCGTCATGCACTATGGGTTTTACTGGCAGCACTGCTAACAGCCGTAGGCTGCGGCTTATATGTTGCGAAAAACCTCGGAATGAATACCGATACCACCGATATGCTATCCGAGGAATTGCCCTTTCGCGTCAACCTGAAGCACTTCAATGAAACGTTTCCACAAGACATCGACACGCTGCTGGTGGTGCTGGATGCACCAACCCCCGAGCAGGCTCGCTCGATAACGCAACGCCTGTCAGCGCGACTAAAACAAGATACCGATAATTTTTACGATGTTTATCCTCCGCGGGTAGATGATTTTTCTGCGCGCAATGGTTTACTGTACCAAAGTATTCCAGAACTCGAACGCATCACGGATAGTTTGGCCACGGCGCAACCGCTGATCGCACATATTAACCGAGATCCTACCCTGGCTTCTTTCGCAGATGTATTGACCAGCGCCATCGAGGAATTGCATAAAGGGCGCAGCATGGAGTTGGGCGCCGTGCTCGGTGAAGTCAGCACGACGCTGGATAAGCGACTGAGCGGCTCACCTCGGGCATTGTCGTGGCAATCCTTGTTCGGCGGTGAAGCGCAGAAAATTACCTACCAGGAACTGATCGTCATCAAACCAAAGCTTGATTACAGTCAGTTATTGCCAGGTGAGCAAGCCATCGATGCCCTATACGCGGCCGCAGAAAGTGTCGGGATAACCAAGGATGGCCCAATCCGGTTACGCGTCACCGGAGATGTCGCATTGGCCGATGAGGAACTCAACAGTTCACTGAGCGGCATGGAATATGCCGGAATCATCACATTCTTCATGGTAGGAATCGTGCTTTTCTTTGCCATGCGCACCGGAGGATTGATACTCAACGTACTGATTTGCTTGTTAATGGGATTGATCCTCACCGCCGCGTTTGCCACCGCCGCTGTCGGTCATCTGAACCTGATTTCCATCGCCTTTGCGGTGTTATATATCGGTTTGGGGGCGGATTTCGCCATCCATTTTCTACTGCGCTATCGCGAAGTAGTAGAAAGCGGCTTGCCGCCAGCAGATGCCATCCATATCTCCGGCGGCGATGCTGGAGCGGCACTGACGGCTTGTACTATCACCAATGCTATCGGTTTTTATGCCTTCATTCCCACCGATTATAGTGGCGTAGCGGAATTAGGGATCATTTCCGGCACCGGCATGATCATCAGCCTACTGGTTACCCTCACCATCGGCCCCGCATTGCTGCGCTATTTACCAAAAAAAGAATCCAAAAAATCAGTTGCAAAGAGTTCTGTTGGCAAAATGCTCGAATTGTCTCTGAAATGGCATAAATTGACCTATGCTGTCACTTTCGCAGCAACCATCGCGGCGCTCGCACTCATGCCCCAAGTCAGATTTGACTACAACCTGCTGAATATGCAGGATCAGAAAGGCAATGCCGTGCAGACATTTCGCGAACTGCTGGCAGACCCCGATCTTTCCCCCTGGCACGTCTCAGTCCTGGCCAAAGATCGTACAGAAGCGGAACAGTTGGCACAAAGGCTGGCCAAGCTCCCTGAAGTCAATCGGGTTGCCACTATCCTGGATTTTGTACCGACCGAGCAGGACGAGAAACTCGCACTGATCCGGGAAATGGCGCTGACAATCGGGCCGATTTCGTCTCCAGCACAAACCCAAGCGTTAATCGGTGACGATGCTTTGACACGCCAGCGTAAAGCATTGGATGCGCTGGCCATAGCTTTAGATCAATTCCTGGCGGAACGCCCCGATCACTCCACTGCTGCAACCGCACGCCAATTGCGCTCGTCACTGGCTAATTTATTCACTCAACTCGATCAAACCAGTGCCAGCGAAAAACACACTCTACTGCATTCGCTGGAACATGATCTGCTCGCCATGCTGCCCCTGGCTTTACAAAGTCTGAATACAGCCACAGAAGCCACTCCCTTTAGCGAGCAAGACCTGCCAGTCACACTGGGCGATCGCTGGCATAGTCAAACTGGAGAATACCGCCTAGCCGTTTATCCCTCTGAAGATCTCAATGACAACGAAGCTTTGCGACGATTTGTATATGCCGTGCAAAAAATTGCACCGAACGCCATCGGAGCACCCGTGATCAGTCTGGAAGCGGGTGAGGCTGTAGTACAAGCATTTATCCAGGCATTCCTGTTGGCATTGATTGGTGTGGTCGTCATTTTATTGATATTGCTGCGCAGCATAAAATATGCCCTGCTGGTACTGCTCCCGCTATTATTGTCGAGTCTGTTCACCGCTGCACTTACCGTTTTGTTGGATGTTCCGTTCAACTTCGCGAACATTATCGCCTTACCGTTATTGCTTGGCTTGGGCATCGACAGTAGCTTGCACATGGTATATCGCAGCCTGAATAATGAATTGGTCAGCGAAATCCTGATTCACACCAGCACCGCACGCGCCATCTTTTTCAGCGCATTGACAGCGCTGGTCGATTTTGCCAGTTTGATGTTTTCATCCCATCAAGGCACTGCGGGCATGGGAATCATGCTCACGGTAGGACTGAGCTTTACGCTCATCTGTACGCTGGTGATATTACCCGCATTGCTGCGAGTCCCGGATTCCACGGCCAGCACATGAACTGCAAAAGAAAACAGCATGCTTGATTAAGGTGCTGAATGCCCGCAGAAACTAAGTTTTTATCTGACTTCTGCGGGTTACCACAACATTGCTCAATCGGATTCAGAAACTCACCAATCATTGATTGACAATGCTCAATCTTTGCTTTGTGCAGTTGAAGCATCATGATCGCAATCCACCAGAGGACGAATCGGGCTGATCACATCCTCACCGCCTACTGGCGTATCAATGCCGCGACCGACGTGACTTTTGCGGTAACCGTACAGAAAATAGAAAACCAATCCAATCCCTGACCAGATCGGAAACACCAGCTTAGCGTCCGTGGGTAAAAACATGAACAGCGTAATGCACCCCATCACTGCAAGCGGGCCAACTAGCCAGATTACAGGTGCCCTGAACGGCCGCACGCGGCTTTTGTCTTTGATGCGCAGGATCATGACCGCAAATGCCACCACCATAAACGCAAACAATGTACCGGAATTGGAAATATCGGCCAGCTTGCCTACAGGGAAAAAAGCAGCCGCAATGGTCACCCCGAGGCCAGTCACGTAAGTCACAACATGCGGTGTTTTGAAACGTGGATGAATGCGGCTTAATACTTCCGGCAGCAAACCATCGCGTGACATAACAAAAAAAATGCGCGTCTGTCCAAACAACATCATCAAAACCACCGAGGGCAATGCCAGGAAAGCGGCAAGACCCAGTAAATTACCGATTTTCTCCCAGCCGATTTCGCGCAAAACCAATGCCAATGCTTCGCGTGAACAAACCAATGGCTGCTGCCCGGCGGTAGCCAGCGATTGGCATTGGTCAGCCAACAAGCGAGAACCCGGAATCAACCCATTGCCATCCGCACCCATCACTGGCTGCGCGCCAACGGCTCCGATCGCTCCTGCCGATACCAACAGATAAAAAATAGTACAGATACCCAACGAACCAATCAGTCCGATGGGCACATTACGCTGAGGATTTTTGGTTTCCTCTGCGGCAGTGGAGACCGCATCAAAACCTACATAGGCAAAGAAAATAGAAGACGCCGCAGCGACCACACCCGCTTCTCCCAGCGGCAAAAAAGGCTGGAAGTTCGACCATTCGGCAACCGGCATCGTCAAAGCAATAAACAGCATGAGAGCAGCGATCTTGACCGCCACCAGAACCGCATTGAAAGTAGCGCTTTCTCGGGTACCAATGACCAGTAGCCCGACAACCAGCATACAGATAATAACCGCCGGCAAATTGATGATTCCACCGGCAAACGGACCATTTGCCAGCGCAAAGGGCATCTCTATTCCCAATGAATTTTGCAACAGACCGACAAAATAACCCGACCACCCCACGGCAACGGCGCTGGCGGCAACAGAATATTCCAGCATTAACGCCCAACCAACCAGCCACGCCACCAACTCACCCATGACCGCATAAGAATAGGTGTACGCAGATCCGGACACGGGCACCATTGAAGAAAGCTCAGAGTAGCAAAGTGCCGCCACGGCACAAACAAAGCCAGCAATGACAAAGGACAGCATCATGCCAGGACCTGCTTTTTGCGCAGCCTCGGCTGTCAATACGAAAATACCCGTTCCAATGATCGCACCAACGCCCAATAGAGTCAGCTGCCATACACTCAAGGATCGGTGAAGGCTCTTCTTTTCAGCTGTAGCAAGAATGGCATCGAGCGATTTCACGCGCCAGAAGATCATAAATTTTCCCCTTTATTGAAAGCAAGTGTTGCAATAAACCCGAAATTCTGCGGGGACATAGTGTACAAGAAATGACGTTGCGGTAAAGACAAAATAGGCGCAACCATTGACGCTCTGATGAATGGTGTTTAATTGTTCATTGCTCTGCGCTGATGGGCTGTTGTTGATGGGAGCTGAACACTTGAGTACCCGGATAATATACTTTTCCCCATGCCACCAAGGCTTCCAGCACCGGTCTCAGATCCTCGCCTTTTTGGGTCAATTGATAGTCGTAGCGCACTGGCTTTTGTTGATACGCTTGTTGCAGCACAAATCCGGCGGCTTCCAGCTTTTTCAATCTGTCTGCCAGAATATTGGTAGCGATTCGCTCAGGCGAGGCCATGAATTCATGATAACGTCTTTTCCCCAACAATAGATCACGAATGATCAGCAGTGTCCATTTATCGCCCAGATGATCCAGCGCACAGGCAATCGGACAGCATGATCGCTCAAAATCCGTTTTATTCACAGCATCCGTCATACTCACCGCACCTCATTCAAATAATCACACAGCATAATGTAATGCAATCACTTGCAATTAACAAGTTTATCAGGTAAGGTCACTTGCACTATACAAGTCTAACTAATGGATAATAATTACCACAAGGATCGCTGACATGCTGACACTCTACCAATTCGAGCGCACCTGGGGCATTCCCAACCTGAGTCCTTTCTGCTGCAAAATTGAAACTTACTTGCGCATGGCGAATATTGACTACACAATCAAACCGTCGTTGCCCTTAGGAGCCCCAAAGGGCAAATTGCCGTACATTGAAGATAGCGGTCAAGCCTTGGCTGACTCTCGCTTTATCATCACCCATCTCAAGTCGTCTCATAAAAATCTGGATTCAGAACTGAATGCTGCAGAACTTGCCACATCATTAGCCTTGCAACGTTTAATCGAAGAACATCTATTCTGGATCGCACTTTATTCCCGCTGGCAATACACAGACCAAAACTGGCAAGTGAATAAGCAAGCAATTTTTGGTGGGTTGCCACCGATCATCAGGGATATCGTCGCGCACGGCTGGCGTAAGAAAATCAAGCGACAGATTTTGGGTCACGGCACCGGCAGACATCAAGCTGATGAAGTCTTTGCCTTGGGCAGACAAGATTTGGATGCGCTGTCCGCAAGCCTGGGCAATCAACTCTATTTCCTGGGTGATGAGCCAACAACGCTGGATAGTTCCGCTTTTGGGCTGCTGATCAATATCATCGGCTGCCCCATTGAGTCACCGTTAAAGAAATATGGCTTAACCAAAGACAATCTGGTCAGTTACGTGGAGCGAATTCAACACGAATATTATTCCGATCTGAGCACGCGCTAAAATAAGGAGCTGCTCATGTGCAATACATGAACAGCTCTCTTTCAATTAATGCGTACGCGCAGGCGTATAGGCACCTTGGGTTGCACTTTCTTGTTTACGTGCAGAGTCAGTTGCCTGCTTAAGTTCCTGCAACATCGTCTGCAATTCCGCAGATTTATCAGGCTCTGCTTCAGACGCCTGAATTACCTTCTGAATTTTAGTGCGAATACTGTCTACGCTTTTATACAAATCATGCTCACGTGACTTGGTTACATCGGATGTAATGACTTTCTTTGCTGCAACCGCTACGCCTGGGCAAGTTGCAGCCTCTTGATGAAAGGCGGCACGGTTTTCTTTGAATTGTTGGGCAATTTTTATCCGCTGAGGAATAAAAACATCGTTCAGCAAGGGTGACAACGCACCCGTCTCATCAACATGAACAAAACCAAGACTGGCGGGCCAGGTAGCGTTGTTGCCAAGATCATTGTTGCCATCCTCTGCAGAAAATTGATGACAACCGCCACAGGTCATGGTGCCCGCACGATTCATCAGTTGAGCCGGTGACACGCCACTTAAATCCGACAGCGCGGCTAATCGCATTTTAACTTGATTAATCAACAGGAGATCAGTTTCAGTCGCTGGATTATCGGCGTTGCCTTGCGAGATTGATTCAAAATCATTGAATCTCGGATCGTAACCAGCACTGATCCCATTAATGATGTCGTTTGCAGATGCATTCTTCTTGATACGATCAGGGTTGACCAAGTTACACAACGGCTGTCCCAGAAAGGCGTCACGAAAACTATTGAAATCCTCTTCGCTAAACACTGAGGATCCACTGGCAATCCGGAACAAGGCAGCAGTCGGAGAATCATCGACTGGTTCAGGTTTGAAGATTGCGCGCCCGTCCAAGTCAAAACTCACCAAAAACTCACGCAATGACCAGGGCACCGTTCTTGGATTAGGCGTTTTAAATAGATTAACGCGCAACTGTCCCATCGGCAAACCATAATTCTCAGCCTTTACAACCGGCTCAACCCCTGGAATGCCCTGATAATAGAGTTTCTCAAGCGCTGTAACAGTCTGAGCAACATTAGCGTCACTTGAACGCTCTGCCCAGAAATCAGTGATCGGGGCACAGCCTGCCAGACCTTTACTGGGATTGGGATTGGGTACTCTTGCCTCAAAAATGATGGTCATGCGATCCAATGGCTCGCTAGATTTTTTCGCATAAACAATCCGATATTCACCACAATTACTGCCATCCGCAGGCGCGAGGTCAAAGCGATTGAAAAGGCCGACAGGAATCATGCCATCCGGCGATGCTGGATTTAACCAATCGGTTGGATTCATTACGGATTCCAGTGGTCGAGGTATCACCTCAATCATTTTTCCTGAAACGGGATGAACAAATGCGCTTTCAGCAAACGAATCCACAACGCTTTTTAACATCGACACTGAATTTGTTGGAGCACCACCGGCAGTAGCCACGACTTGCTCCATGGTTTTGGCAAATGCAAACGGCTTCGCCAGTGCGTTGACATCATGAATGACTACCGATTTTTTATTGATCGTAATTGGTTTAGGCGCTTCATCTTCAGGCTTTTTCTTGTCGCAACCTAGGATGCTGACAGCAATCATCAAGCACAACAAAAAGGTACTGCGGGAAGTAATCGATTGGGAACGTATGACTGACATGATCAAACCTCCAATTGGGTGATGTAAAAAGAACCAGCTTCTTTTTACTATAGGCTAAAAATATAAATCAGATTTTGATAATGCTCGTGTACTCCTTCTAGTAAGTTGAAATCAAGAAATGGACATGGCGTTTCAGATTAACACATACCAAGTATAAAAATACACCATCGGATAGATGGGTGAAATTTACCACTGTCGATTCCACACGCATGCAATCATGTTTAATCGATTTGAATTACTAGATTGCACTTTTGATTTCCTATTTTGAGATTCACCCCCAACAATCTGCCCGTCATTATTGGAACCAAAACATGAAGATCATTCCAAAAAGATAATAATCCTAATAAAATCAACACGAGCAACTCCATTGATATTATCGAGCATCCCGCTCATTGGCCGATGCGATCCACGCGAAAAGTCTCTCCGCAACTGGATTTACCCTGAGCCGGTGCATTCACGATCAGATTTTCGAGATCAGCGCCCCGAATTAAATCGGCATTCAGACTCAATTGAATTTCCACTAGCATCCCCAGCTGATTGCAATTCAGCTTGATGCGCTCGCGCGCGGAGGCTCCCAGCACTGCGGCAACTCGATTGAGGAAATCCTCAGTCCGCACTTCCTGACCGATCCTGCGATTCATAAAATAAGCCATTCCGGAATCGTTAAATTGGCGGGTCAAATCCACGCTGAGATCAAAGTAATCATTGATCGAGTTAGCCTGGCAAGTCCCATGTTTATGCCACTCATGCCGCTCCAGGCAAGAACCGGCAGTCACACTGGGCATCACTTCGGCTAATGCGGTCTTTGAATTTGGGTTTAATGGCAGTTCTGGATAATCGCAGAAATTTTGCTTCTGCCCTTTGATCTCGCCACAAAAACCATACTGCGTACCACATTTTTGTTTGTTGGGCCATAAACCATGCAACGCAAAGTGCCTGGCTTGATAAACTTGCGGATCAGAAATTTGACATTCAGGTTTATCGGGCTTGGTCTCGCAGAAAGCCGGCTGCCATGATAGCGCCAATACATAGCTATCCGCTTGACCGGCAATGCTGCAACTCTTTTTGTCGTCAGGTTCTTCTTCCGTCACTTGTGCCTGACCACAATTGGCGCTGACCCAACGTTCCTTGGGATTGGCCGTCGGCACAATCACTCGATACCAGCTCGGATGGTCGGGTTGATTCACTTCGATGGTGTCGTAACTTTTACCCGCCAGAACCTGGGCATTATCCGGATTGGTTTGTTTATTCTTTGACACATACGCAGAACAGGATTGCTGTGCAGAAAAAGTCCCGATCGTTTTGGCCGCCCAGAGCGACTGTGCGTGACTGATTGCGAAAACAACCAATACAACTTGAAGAATAGTATTCTTGCGAAGGGATATCATTTCTTTTTCTCCTATCTAAGATTAGGCAAAAATTCAATACACTGACAAGATAATGACGATTGTTTGATAACCCGTTGAATAACTGATCCATCGTCAAACCCAGCGTCAGCAGCTTATCACCTTTCAGCTTGATCGATGGATTCCTGTATGTCTATCAAAGTGGATATCGAAACTGCTGAAACCCCTGTGAGAAACAATAAAAACGCCCATACGCTTTAATTTTGATTAATGCGCTTAGCTGACCTCATTGAAGTCAGCTAAGCGCTTCATTGACTGACATATTATTAATAGATAATAAAACTCTACTTCCGGCAGCAACGCCTCATTAACCAACCTTACTGATACTCCCTTCCGCGCTTTCTGGCATGATATTTTTCCACCCATTGCAGCAGCCATTGCGGCACATGTGCGCGTCTCCATTCCGCTGCTGCATATTTATTGGCTTCTGACCAGGTGGGATAAGTATGGATAGTGCCGAGAATCTTGTTCAAACCCAAACCATGCTTCATGGCCAGCACAAATTCAGCCAGCAAATCGCTGGCATGTGCGCTCACGATACAAACGCCCAGAATACGATCCTTACCCGGCACGGTGAGTACTTTGACAAAACCGTGCGCGGCCTCATCCGCAATCGCGCGATCCAGATCCGCAAGATTGAAGCGTGTTACTTCATAGGCAACGCCACG
>Ga0073900_10002018_pt1 | contig 10895 bp, 8 predicted proteins | sample KloWWTmetKNB5Kit_FD_66666 | JGI IMG/M metagenome (GOLD analysis project Ga0073900, IMG submission 66666) | Active sludge microbial communities from Klosterneuburg, Austria, studying microevolution and ecology of nitrifiers - Klosterneuburg... | ecosystem: Engineered > WWTP > Aerobic digester >... | reverse complement strand
TTTTAATCATTGCATTAGTGCCATGGCGTAATAGGAATAATTGAAATGCTATTTTTAGGTGAGCCTTCAATAATTCTGTCGCTATAAGTCAAATAGACCAGAACATTCCGCTTGGCATCGTAAAATCGCACAACCTGCAACGATTTAAACAAAAATGACGTACTTTTTTTAAATACCTCTTTTCCGTCTTCTTGGCCATTCTTTATTTTCTCAGGTAAAGAAATAGGTCCAATTTGACGACAAGCAATAGAAGCATCCGAGGTATCCTCAGCCACACCCACGGCACCACTGACGCCGCCTGTCTTGGCCCGACTCAAATAGCAAGTTGCTCCGGAAATTTCAGGATCATCAAATGCCTCGATGACAATCTTGTCATTGGCCCCTAATATCTTGAATTTAGTGGAAACACTACCAATTTCTTCTGCCAAAAGTGTGCCTGGTACAGATAGAATCAGCATTAAGGCTGATATACATAATAGCGTCTGTTTTTTCATTTCTGCCTGAAGCTGCATTTGCTTTCTCCCCATCAATAAAAACAACCGGTTTTCGGTCAGCGCTGAAGTGTTTGTTCCGGTGACCTCATCGCGTCTTTCATAATTAATGCAAGTTTGACTCGATCCGAAATACGCAATTTACGAAAAATCTCTGTTAAATGCGCTTTTACTGTGCGTTCGGTAATCGCTAATTGCTGCGCAATCCGCTTGTTGCTCTCTCCACGTCCAACCAATGTGGCAATTTGATACTCTCGACGCGTAAGATTATCAAGCAACTCATTGACTGCTTTATCAACTCTGTTTTTCTCATGCGTCACCTTAACCAATTCATCCAATATCTGATTAGTCAGTGTGCGACGAATCCATAGCTCGCCTTGCAGAATGACATTAATAACACGTTTTATCTGCTCTGGTTGAATATTATTCTGACAACAGCCTTTAATACCCGCTTTGAATAGCTTCCATTCAATCTCATTAGGCAGCTCAGGACTAAATACTACAATCTTGATTCCTGCCCTCAGATTGATTAATTCCAAAATTGACCGCTCACTATTGAGATTCAACAATTCATAGTCCAGCAGAAGAATTTCAGGTTGTAGTTTGATCAATTTTTCGGTCAGTGATGCAAAATTATAAGCAAAATCTAATGGAGAAAAATCCATTATCCCCTGCTTCCAGCGAAAAAGTATGGCTTCGCTAGCACTAGCAAGAAGAATCAAAACCAGCCTCTATAAAATCATTGCGCGAAGCTGAGACTATTTGGTGCATGATTTTACCCACCAACTTACGTGATACCCAAGCTTCGCCCCGATTGATTGCATCAATCACTTTAGAGAAATTGAGTGAATCCAAGTTGTCTGTTATAAACCCGCGGGCTCCGCAAGCTAATGTTTCCAGAAGATAATTTTCTTCTACGGCTTCATTGATGATTAGAATAGCCTGCGTGTCTGGACATTCATACCGCAATACAAACAACAAATCACAATATTCATCAATGGCTTGATTTGCATTAATCAATAAAATTTGGGGGCGCAGACGTTTGATTCTGGCGACAGCATTATCAATCGCAGCTTCATTGTTGCGTAATGTCTGTCTACGTTCGCGCACATGATCATAATTGGATGGAATATCAGCTAACAGCTCGACTTTAGTGTCATTATGCTGTAAAAAATTTTCCACTGATACCGGTTGATTTTGATTAATTTCAACGATTGCCACAGTGATAGGCTGCACGTTCTCCCCTTGTATTGGTATTTGTACCTTAACAGTACCTGTTTAATCTTTCCCGCTGTAAATCATTCATTTTGCGAAAGTGATGTCCATTGCAGGTGATTGCATACTGCTACTGCATAACGCTGTAAGCGCGCATTATAGAATAATATTCGCCTGCAACAACGCCATCAACAGGGCAACACTCCGCCCTGCAAAAAATTGCTTAATATGATCACCGATTGAAGTTTCTTTGGCTGACTATGACTTAACCATTTCATCCCGTTGTAATTGTGCGATTAAATGAAGATTCCTGTTCAGTTCTGGCTTTCATCATCAAACCCAGTTGTTCTTCAATCCCTTCTGCTACAGTTTAATAATGTCATCTTTATGCTCCTAGTCGGCATGAAAGAAATGTTCAACGTCTGCCAATTCCCGCGTACGTTTCATGGGAGGCAAACTTTGCCAGATTTGTTTCCCATAGGCTTTAGTAATCAACCGCGGATCGCAAATCATCAATACCCCCCGATCAGCTTCATCACGAATCAAACGACCGGCGCCTTGCTTTAAATTGATCACAGCACGGGGTAATTGATATTCCATAAAAGCATTGCGCCCCTCGCTATTAATTTTTTCTATGCGCGCGGATAGCACCGGATCATCGGGAGGGGCAAAAGGCAGCTTGTCGATAATAACCAGCGATAACGCTTCGCCACGCACATCCACACCTTCCCAAAATGATTGGCTGCCGATAAGAATAGCATTGTTCAATTCACGAAAGCGTTCCAGCATGTATGAGCGTGATCCCTGTCCTTGCAGCAACAAGGGAAAATCAAAATTATCCGTTGACAACAATAGCTCATAGACACGCTGCATGGCTCGCAAGCTGGTACATAAAAAGAATGCGCGCCCACGACTGGCCCGCAGAACCGGCAGTGCCGCTTGCACGACGTGATCAATATAGGTTTTATGATGTGGCTCGGGCATAGCAGTCGGCACATACAATAGTGCCTGCTCAGCAAAATTAAAAGGACTCTCCCAACAAGCTGTTTGTGCGGTAGTTAGCCCCATTTCATCATTGTAATGGGTGAAATTCTTTTTAACCGATAAGGTGGCGGAAGTGAAAATCCAGGCCCGTGGCGATGCAGCCATTTGTTTTTGGAAAATTTCCGCAATCGATAGCGGCGTTGCGTTTAATTGCAATGCCTGATTATAAACCTCAATCCAGCGCACATAGCCTTGTGTCTCAGCTTCATCACGCCATCGTCTGATCAGTTGCAAGTGATTATTGGCACGCTGCCAGCAATTTTCCAATCCTTCCGATCGCTCTGCCTGGCTTTCCAGGAATTGGGTCAATATCATCAATTTTTCTAATAAGCTATCCAGCGCAACACTAAACCCCGGGGTCTGCATAATCACTGCCAGTGCTAAGCGCGTATTCTCTTCTGCGATCGTTAAGCGCAAATCACGCGCGGCTTTTTCCATGGCAGCAATGGCATTTGGCAATTCGATGAAATCCCCGGCAGCTTGGAGAGATTCCACTTTGGCATCGCGTGCCAGATCCAACATTTGGTTGGTACTGATCGACTCACCAAAAAACAGACTCGCGGTTTCTGGCAATTGATGGGCTTCATCAAAAATCACGGTATTGCAGGCAGGCAAGAGTTCCGACAAGCCTTCATCGCGCAACATGACATCGGCAAAAAATAAATGATGATTCACCACCACGACATCAGCCTGCAAGGCTTGCTTACGCGCTTCCATCACAAAACATTTCTTGTAATCAGGACACTCGGAACCCAGGCAATTGTCACGTGTTGACGTGACCTGTTGCCAGATGGCAGCATTTTCCGGCACTTCGCTAAGTCCGCTTTTATCACCCTCTTTACTGATGTGGGCATAACTCTCAATTTGCTGCAGATACTGGATTTCCTCCCGATTGATAAAACTCATATGAGTATCTTGCAAGCTTCTTTCCAAATGATAATGACAGATATAATTAGCACGACCTTTTAATAACGCAATGGTCACCGGTACTTTCAGTGCCGCCCGCACATTGGGTATATCTCGCTTAAAAAGCTGATCTTGCAATGTTTTGGTACCTGTGGAGATAATGACTTTACCTCCTGCCAGTAATGCGGGTACTAAATAAGCTAATGTTTTGCCTGTTCCCGTGCCTGCTTCGGCGACTAAAATCTGATGCTTTGCAATGGTATCCGCAATCGCTTGGGCCATTTCCATTTGCTGAAAGCGCATGCGAAATCCCGTGATATGACGAGAAAGTACGCCATCAGATGAAAAAATTGATTTAATATCAAACATAAATAGGAAAACCAGAAATTCTAAATCAGTTTATGCGTTACTTATTTCTTACGATTTCTGGAATAAATTAGGAGAGGATAGTTGCAACTATCGTATCATAGTAAAAAGTAATGCTTTGAAGATTATGGAGTTGCTCACAAAATGCGTGCTTCTTTATCGAATGCCTATTCGTAGTGAGTGTGCCACACGTTAGCCGAATACCATAAAATTGCTATTGATCCATTTTAATCATTCGTTTAAATCAATCATCCTAATGTAAATACTATCTCTGATGGATAACTTAATATGAGAAATAGTACAATACCCTAATGATTTGAATAAAAATACCGACTCAGCATCAGTATGATTCTATAATTTATCAATAAAGCAATCGCGGAGCACTTAACATTGAACCTATTGGATAGATATTATTTCTATGTATCTGCTTACTCTAAGGTAAATTTGATCGATTTGCATGCATGAAAATAAGATTCAGTGCGATTGTACCAACTTTCCATTCTTCTCAAGAATAGCCCTACAATGAATATACAACTTATCCGAAATATATTCATTTCGGCTTCATTGGTTACCGTGCCATTGACTGGGTTCAGTAATGAAGTGCCCCTTCAATCACAAAACGATCAAAAAACAATTATCAAACCACAGAAGAAACCAGTATTCATCGAAGCTGATCGCGTCACAGGGTATTACAAACAGGAAGTAGAAGCGTCAGGAAATGCGGAATTGCGGCATGGCGATAATGTCCTGACTGCCGATCACATGAAATACTACCAAACGACAGAAGATACAGAAGTCACTGGAAACGTCAGCCTGGACAGACCTAAAGATACTTTGAAGGGAAAAGATCTTCATCTGAATCTGCAAACTGAACAAGGCCATATGTCCGACCCCCGTTATTATATTAAAGATGGGAAAGGACGCGGTGCAGGCAGTACTTTATTATTTGAAGGTAAAGATAATTATCGATTAAATGATGCCAATTACACGACTTGCCCTGAAGGTAATCACGATTGGTATATACGTGCAAAAGAATTGGAAATTGATAACAAAAAAGAGGTTGGCACAGCACGGCATGTCAGCATTATGTTTAAAGACACGCCAATACTCTATTCACCATGGATAGATTTTTCATATAGTGGCAAACGTAAAACAGGCATGCTCACACCGCTATTGGGTTATAACGTAAAAACCGGGTTTGACATGGCCCTGCCGTTTTACTTGAATATCGCCCCCAATATTGATGCAACCATAGCGCCTCGCATAATGACCATGCGTGGTTTTATGCTGAGTAATGAGTTGCGGTATATTGGAAATAACAATATGAACGGTCATTTGTTATTTGATATTCTTCCACAAGACATCAATACCAATCGAACCCGTTGGGGAATTTTATATACGCATACACAGAGCATCGGTAAAGGCTGGCAGGGCTTTCTCAACTACAATCGCGTTTCTGATGACCTCTATTTTCGCCAGCTCACGCCCAATCTTGCCCAGATCAGCTTAACCAACCTGTCTCAACAAGCTGGCGTCACATACAACGGCAGGTTAGGTGCTAATGGATCGCTAAGCTTCACCGGATTTGCGCAAACTTTTCAAACTATCCAAGATCCGAATCAATTTGCTCGTATCGTTCCGCCTTATGAACGGTTACCTCATCTCTCCCTCAATATGATCAAGCAAAATGTTGGCAAAATGGATTTTGAGCTCAACAGTAGCTGGACAAATTTTTATCACCAGCCGACTCGTATCGATGAGAAACAATTAGTCGATGGCAAACGCTTCGTTTTTTATCCCAATATCAGTGTTCCGTTACGCAATGAATTTGGCTATATCACGCCAAAATTTGGATTGCATTACACAAACTACAGCCTGTCTGCGGCGCCTGAAGAAGCTAGGCATAAGGGAGAAAATATCGATCGCACGATCCCAATTTTCAGTGTTGACAGCGGTATTGCATTTGATCGCCAGTTAGTATTCGGCGACAAGAAATTTATCCAAACCCTGGAACCGCGTTTGTTTTATGTTTACGCTCCCTATCGGAATCAAAGCTATCTGCCCAATTTTGATTCTGCAGTCAATGATTTTAGTTTTGCACAGATGCTGACGGAAAATCGATTTAGCGGAAGTGATCGAATCAATGACTCCAACCGGGCTGTAGCTGCGCTGACCTCACGATTTATCGAACAGGATACGGGTATTGAGCGTTTGCGACTGGCCGTAGGGCAATTAGTGAATTTCACTGATCCTAGAGTAGTGGTGCCAGGAATTATTGCCAATCTGCCCAATCCCCAGGTTACTAGTGGAAAATCAGACTTCATCGCAGCAATATCCGGACGATTGACACCCACGATCAGCACAGACACTAACATTCAAGTTGATGAATCCCATTTCCTAACTGAAAAGCTTCGCACAGGCATTAGCTACCAGCCGGAACCAGGCAAGACGCTTAATGTTGGCTATCGTTATTCACGCGATATCCTAGAACAAATGGATACCTCAATTCAATGGCCAATTATTGGCAATTTACATGGCGTTGCGCGCGCTAATTATTCACTCACCGATGACAAAATCCTGGCAGGGCTAGCAGGTCTTGAGTATAACTCATGCTGTTGGGCGCTACGTGTTGTCATGCAACGACTAACAACCGCAACTAATACGACAACCTCGGCATTCTTTGTACAACTAGAATTGAAGGGGTTAATGGGCATTGGCAATAACCCACTACAAGTACTACAACAAACTATCCCCGGATATACCAGCGTTCATTAATATTGTTTGCTTTACATGTCGTTCATTGAAAAACACTACTCTATGCTTATCAGAAACTATTCCTGCATTTTCATACTGCTGATCATACTAATACCTGCCCATGTCACAGCGCAAGACGCGGAATTTACTCCGACTGTTAAGGCAATTGATCATATCGTGGCAATCGTCAACGAAGACGTGATTACTCGAAAGGAATTGAATGAAGCCATTAAAACCGCTGTCGATCGATTCCAATTGCAAGGTATTCAATTGCCTGATCAGCAGACGATGGAAAATCAAGTACTGGAATCGATTGTCACCAAACGAATTCAATTGCAGCATGCCAAGGAAGTCGGTTTATCGGTAAGTGAAAGTGAAATTGATGAAACCGTGCATCGTATCGCTGAAGACAATAAACTTTCTTTACAGGAATTTTTTTCCGTTCTCGAGAAAGATGGCATCAGCTTTAACAAATTCCGCGACGAAATCCGCGAGGAAATGATTATGGCGCGACTCAAGGAGCGAGAAGTTAAAAATCAGGTGAATGTAACCGAAGGAGAGGTGGATAATTTCCTTAAAACCCAGGAAACATCGGCTGTGGGTAATGATGAATATCAACTCGCTCATATTCTGATACTGGTCGCTGAAAATATGAATTCCGAGCAAATTCAGCAAAAAAGCCAGCGCGCTGATTTGGCATTGGCAAAGCTCAAACAAGGCGTGGACTTTGCCCAAGTCGCTGCAGAATTTTCAGATGCTCCGGATGCCACGAAAGGTGGAATCATTGATTGGCGCCCTATCAGCCAAATGGGACCAAAATTTGCAGAATTGCTGTCACCACTTCAACCAGGCCAACTGACACCCGTCGTGCAGAGCCCCTCTGGTTTTCATATTTTCAAGCTGCTGGGCAGGCGCGCTCAAGAGGTACCTACAGTTATCATTGATCAAACACATGCTCGTCATATTCTGATTAAAATTAACGAATTGACTTCTGAGAATGATGCCAGACTCAAAATTAACCAGCTTAAAGAACGGCTTGATCGAGGAGAGAACTTCGAAGAAATTGCCAGATTGTATTCTGAAGACACCAGCGCGGCATCGGGTGGCGATCTTGGCTGGCTTTCTCCCGGCGATACCGTTCCTGCTTTTGAGCAAACCATGAATAAATTGTTACCAGGCCAAATTAGCGATCCCGTGCAATCTCAATTTGGCTGGCATGTCATTCAAGTATTGGAACGTCGTTCGCAAGATATCAGTTTGGATCGGCGCAGACAAAAAGCCCGCCAAGCCATACGATCGCGCAAGGCTGATGTGGTTATTCAAGAGTGGTTACGGCAATTGCGTGACCAAGCCTATGTCGAGCTTCGATTGGATGCCATCAATGACTAATCCGTTTATTCCAACACTGGCATTGACTGCAGGAGAACCCGCCGGAATTGGTCCTGATTTATGCATACAAATCGCGCAGCAACCCATCGCAGGCAAGCTGGTGGCAATTGCTGACCGTGAGTTATTGCTTACGCGCGCACATCAGTTGCAACTTCCTTTACAGCTTATCGAAATAAGTCCGTCAACCCCACCCAGCCAGCATATACCGGGGAGTTTGCAGGTTCTGCATGTTCCTCTCACTGAGCCTGCTCAGCCTGGAATACTCAATCCAGCCAACGCGCATTATGTTCTGGCCACACTTCAACGCGCGGTAGAATTGTGTAATACCGGTCAATTTGATGGCATGGTCACAGCACCGGTGCATAAAGGGATAATCAATGACGCAGGCATACCGTTTACCGGGCATACCGAATATCTCGCAGAACTGACTGATAGTGCTGTTGTCATGATGCTGGTCGGTGGCAATATGCGTGTCACACTGGCAACTACCCATTTACCCCTCAAAGAGGTTGCAGCCGCCATTACAACTGACCTGATTGAAAGTAAGTTGCGTGTCATTCATCGTGACCTAGTCAAGCGCTTTATGCTGAATAAGCCCCGTATTGTCGTCGCAGGACTCAATCCACATGCCGGAGAATCGGGACATTTAGGGCGAGAAGAAATTGATGTCATCATTCCCGCGTTAGATAAGCTAAGAGCTGAAGGAATGGATTTGAAAGGTCCGGTACCGGCAGATACTTTATTTAATCCTGCCTATCTCAATCAGTATGATTGCATCTTCACTATGTACCACGATCAAGGATTACCGGTACTGAAGCATGCCAGTTTTGGTGAAGGCGTAAATGTCACCTTGGGATTACCCATTATTCGCACTTCAGTCGATCATGGTACCGCACTGGAATTGGCTGCTACTGGCCGGGCGCATTCTGGCAGTTTACTGACTGCTATCGAAATGGCTGCACAACTTGCCCGCAATCAAGCACAATCCCTTAATCATGCATCATAATCCCCGCAAGCGTTTTGGTCAGAATTTCCTGATTGATCAGCAGATTATTGCAGATATCATCGATACGATTTATCCACGTAAAGATGATCGAATCATAGAAATAGGTCCAGGTCTTGGCGCCTTAACCAGACCCCTGCTGCAAATAGTTGATCACTTGGATGTTGTGGAGATTGATCGCGATATCGTAGATAAATTGGATAAAGAATTTTCCAAGGAAAAATTAACGATTCATTCAACAGATGCCTTGAAATTCGATTTTTCTGTTTTAGGAGAGCGGCAGCGTATTGTCGGTAATCTGCCTTACAATATCTCGACGCCATTACTATTTCATCTGAGCCAGTTTTCAAAGCATATTTTGGATATGCATTTTATGCTGCAAAAAGAAGTCGTCGAGCGGATGGTTGGAACGCCTTCAACATCCGACTATGGACGCCTCTCAGTAATGCTACAGTACCGCTTTGATATGGAATATGTTTTTAGTGTTCCAGCAGAATCATTCCGCCCCATTCCCAAAGTTGAATCCGCTATAGTTCGCATGACTCCGCGCGACGATTCATCGCGAGATGCCAAAGATGAAATATTATTTTCACAAATTGTTGCATCTGCATTCTCACAACGCAGGAAAACATTACGCAATACGCTGCATAGTTATCTAGGATTGAGTGACTTTAACTCACTTGATATTGATCCAGGATTGCGGGCTGAAAACTTATCTGTAGCACAATTTGTGGCTATTTCGAATTTTCTAACGCTTTCAACTAAACATAAAGCTACCTAATAATTCTTCAAGTTACCGGGTTTGTATTAATGGAATATGGTTTTATTTTAAAGAACCGGGTAAAATTACGGACTTTTTTCTATTTCCAAATTTGTGGATCGATAATCCGTGGCATTCTACGTACAAAAATATGGCGGCACATCGGTTGGAAGCACTGAACGAATCAAAAATGTTGCTCGACGAGTAGCTAAATTTCATTCGCAAGGACACCAAATTGTAGTGGTTGTTTCAGCTATGAGTGGCGAAACAAATCGACTGATTGCATTGGCTCACGAAGTCCAGGAAAGCCCTGATCCGCGCGAGCTGGATGTCATGATTTCCACTGGTGAGCAAGTCTCTATTGCATTACTGGCCATGGCATTGATGGAACTTAATGTCAAGGCTAAAAGCTACACAGGATCACAAGTTAGAATCTTGACCGATAGTACCTATACTAAAGCCCGCATATTAAGTATTGATGAAGCAAGAATTCGCGCAGATCTCGATGCGGGTTATGTCGTTGTTGTAGCAGGATTTCAAGGGGTTGATGAGAAAGGTAGTATTACTACGCTTGGTCGTGGAGGATCAGACACCACCGGCGTTGCCCTGGCAGCAGCCTTGAAAGCTGATGAATGCCAAATCTACACAGATGTTGATGGAATTTATACAACAGATCCTCGCGTAGTGGCTGAAGCGAGAAGATTAAATACCATAACCTTTGAAGAAATGCTTGAAATGGCAAGTCTTGGTTCCAAAGTATTGCAGCTTAGATCTGTTGAGTTTGCAGGGAAATATAAAGTAAAGCTGAGAGTATTATCCAGTTTTGAAGATGAAGGGCAAGGCACCCTGATTACTTTTGAGGAAGATGAAAATATGGAACAAGCAGTTATTTCAGGTATCGCATTTAATCGTGATGAAGCGAAAATTACTGTTCTAGGTGTTCCAGATCATCCCGGTATCGCTTATC
>Ga0073900_10002013_pt1 | contig 10922 bp, 8 predicted proteins | sample KloWWTmetKNB5Kit_FD_66666 | JGI IMG/M metagenome (GOLD analysis project Ga0073900, IMG submission 66666) | Active sludge microbial communities from Klosterneuburg, Austria, studying microevolution and ecology of nitrifiers - Klosterneuburg... | ecosystem: Engineered > WWTP > Aerobic digester >... | reverse complement strand
TCAAAAAGGTAATAGACCATCTACTTTAAGATGGCCTATTATCCAACAAAACAATTTTAGTATTTATTTTGGCATGTCGAAGGACATGAGGTTGTATTTGACTTGTACTTTGATGACGTAAAGTTGTGCCTATCAGTTGCAAATGGTCTCAATGTTTTCTACTAAAATGTCTTTTTAGGAGACCAAATCATTTTTATAAGATAGAATTTACTTTTGTACTCAAAATTGTCTTTAAAAAAGTAACAAAAATTTGATTCATTTTCAGCACAATAAATGTCATTTTCCCTAGCTATATTTTTAGTTTTCCATGTCCTTTTGGCGAATAAAATTGTAATTTTGCGCCATATTAAAATTTTACAACAATGAGTCAGTATAGAAAAGAGAAGGACAGTATGGGATACATTGATGTACCTGCTGATAAATATTGGGGCGCACAAACGCAACGTTCTTCCGAAAACTTCAAAATCGGTGGACATCGAATGCCTAAGGAAATCATCAATGCTTTTGCTATTTTAAAGATGGCAGCGGCTCAAGCAAATCATGACCTTGGTGTATTACCTGAAGAGAAGAAGGTATTGATCGAAAAAGTATGTCGTGAGATCATGGATGGAAAACTGGATGACCAATTTCCACTTGTTGTTTGGCAGACTGGTAGTGGTACCCAATCAAATATGAATCTCAATGAAGTAATCGCAAATAGAGCGCACGTCATCAATGGTGGAACGCTCGATGATGCCAAAAAAGTATTGCATCCGAATGATGATGTAAACAAATCTCAGTCTTCCAATGATACTTTTCCTACCGCAATGCACATAGCTGCATATAAAGTTTTGGTAGATGTGACGATACCGGGTCTCGAAGTACTTAGAGATACGCTGAAGGAAAAATCAGAAAAATTCATGAACATTGTGAAGATAGGTCGGACACACTTCATGGATGCGACACCACTTACTTTAGGGCAAGAATTATCCGGTTATGTATCCCAGATCAATCACGGTATCAAGGCTATCAAGAATAGTTATGCACATTTATCAGAATTGGCATTAGGTGGGACAGCTGTCGGTACAGGACTCAATACACCCAAAGGCTATGATGTTTTGGTAGCAAAAAAGATCTCTGAAGTTTCGGGTTTGCCTTTCATCACAGGTACCAATAAGTTTGAAGGTCTGGCAGCACATGATGCGATTGTTGAGGCACATGGTGCACTCAAAACAGTAGCCGTATCATTGATGAAAATAGGAAATGACATCCGTATGCTAGCATCAGGTCCGCGTTGTGGCATCGGTGAGATTACGATTCCAGAAAACGAACCAGGATCATCTATCATGCCAGGTAAGGTCAATCCTACCCAATCTGAAGCATTGACGATGGCTATGGCACAGGTACTCGGCAATGATGTCGCAATCAATATCGGTGGTATGAGTGGTCACTTCGAGCTCAATGTTTTCAAGCCGATGATGATTTATAACTTTTTAACATCTGCCAATCTTATCGGTGATGCATGTGTTAGTTTTAATGAACATTGTGCTGTAGGTATCGAAGCAAATGAACCGCGTATAAAATACAATCTGGACAATTCACTTATGTTGGTTACGGCTTTAAATACAAAAATTGGTTACGATAAAGCAGCAGAAATAGCTAAAAAAGCCCATAAATCAGGTAGTACACTCAAGCAAGCAGCCTTGGACCTTGGTTATTTGACTGCCGAAGAATTTGATAGTTGGGTGAGACCCGAAGAAATGATTTGATGAAGTTGAAGATATATTATAGTTGGTTTATATGCTGTACAATCTTTTTGTCAGCTTGTGCTACATATAAGCCAACTACTGTATTTCAAACAAAAAACACTTCATTTCCTGATTATTCAAACATTGAAAATTGGGCTGCACATCCTTCCAAATTTGATCCAGCTGATTTGACTCCAGAAGGAGATACCATTTCACAAGAGAATATGGTAGCTGATGTGTTTTTTCTACATCCAACCACTTACACAGGTGATAAAAAAGGTCAAAATCAGTGGAATGGCCCTATGGATGATAATGCGTTAAATGAAAAAACAAATAGCGGTACTATCAAATTTCAGGCCAGTGCATTCAACCATGCAGGACGTGTATTTGCACCTAGATATCGGCAAGCACATTTGAATGCATATTTTACGAAAGATACTGCGTCAGCCAGAGCAGCATTTGATTTGGCTTATCGAGATATTAAATCATCATTTGAATATTATCTAAAAAACGAAAACCACGGCAGGCCATTTATCTTGGCATCACATAGTCAGGGGACAACACATGCTATTCGTTTGATTAACGAATTTATAAATAGCAAGCCATTGAAGAATAAGTTAGTGGCAGCATATCTTATTGGAATGCCAGTTAGAAAAGACCAATTTACAGGTATATTACCATGCAGTGACAGTTTAGATACTTCTTGTTTTGTATCATGGCGTACCTTCAAAGAAGGACATGAATATAAATTTGATCGTCATCCTGAAAAAATCCTTGTTACCAATCCTATAAACTGGAAAACGGATGACACTTACGCACCAAAATCTGCTAATAAAGGCACTTTACTCTTTGATTTCAATAAAATCTATAACCAACACATTGACGCTCAAGTCCATGAAAGTATTCTTTGGGCAAATAAACCTAAATTTAAGGGAAGCATTTTTCTAAGAACAAAAAACTATCATCCAGCAGACATTAACTTTTATTATTTCAATATCAGAGAAAATGCTTCACTTCGTGTTGCACAATTCATTAAGAATAGAAATCAATAAGGATCTACGTCAATCACTACTTTTACTGATTTACACGCGGGAATCTGGCGTATTTTTTCACGTGTTTCCATGATAAGTTGTTTGATTCTGTGCACAATCTGTGGGTCTTTTTCCAGCTTGATGGTGATGGTATTGATATACAGATTTCTAATTCTGGCTATAGGTGGTATTGCCGGGCCTATCATCCTATTGCCGATTTTCTCGCTTAATAGTTGGCCCATTACAGATGATGCGTGTGCTACAATACCAGCATTTTTGTGTAGTAACTCTATTTGTATCATTCTGAAATATGGCGGATATCTAAACATCTTCCTTTCGGCCGACTCTCGCTGGAAGAACTTATCATACAAATGATGCATCGTCTCTATGATGACTGGATGATCGGGCTGATAAGTTTGGATAATGACAAGTCCTTTTTTCTCTCTTCGTCCCGCTCTTCCTGATACTTGTGTCAACAATTGGAATGCCCTTTCATTGGTGCGCAAGTCAGGATAACGAAGGATGCTGTCAGCGTTCAAAACACCAACCAAGGCTATATTGTCAAAATCAAGGCCTTTGGATATCATTTGTGTGCCGACTAAAATGTCAATTTTCCTGTCTTCAAAATCATGGATAATATTTTCATAAGCCAACTTGGTTCTCGCTGTATCCATATCCAATCTGCCTATCAAAGCTGTAGGAAAAAGTAGTTTGATTTCTTCCTCTATTTTTTCAGTACCAAAGCCTTGCTCTGACAAATCCGGATTACCACAAGCTGGACAACTCTGTGGTATTTTTACCCTTGATCCGCAATAATGGCATCTCACTTCTTGAAAAGATTTATGTGTTGTCATGTGGACATCACAGTTGACACATTCGGCATGCCATCCGCACATCTGACATGAAAGCGTCGGAGCATAACCTCTTCTATTTTGAAAAAGTATGACCTGTTCTTTATTTATCAAAGCATCTTCGATGGCAGTAATGAGTTCCATGCTGAAAACACCTTTGAACCTTTTGTCTTTATGTTCAGGTCTTAAGTCCACGATTCTGATCGAAGGCAAAACGGATGCGCCATGTCTTTCTGTCATGGTAATCAGTCCATATTTACCAGCCGTAGCATTAGCAAATGTCTCTAGGCTAGGTGTGGCACTACCCAAGATAATATTTGCACCACATTGATGACTCATATAAATAGCGGCATCTCTTGCATTATACCTTGGATTTGGTTCATTTTGTTTGTATGAAGGATCGTGCTCTTCATCTACTATGATCAAACCCAGCGAGCCGAACGGCAAAAACAGACCAGATCGGGCAGATATTACGAGTTTTGCGCCAAGCAAGACAGCGTTCCAAATCTCCACTCTTTCTTGATTGTTCATCCTGCTATGATAAACCAAGACATCATTTCCGAACATCGTCTTCAATCTTTCGACCATGTGTGTAGTCAAGGCAATTTCTGGCAGTAAATATAAAGTTTGCTTATTTGCGCTAATTTGTTGTTGTATAAGTTCAGAATAAACCCTTGTTTTTCCACTGCCAGTGATGCCGTGAAGGAGCACAGGTTGGTTTTTCGAAAAACATGCTGAGATTTCATTTAATGCAATTACTTGCTGATCACTAAGTTGTTGAAGCGCTTCTTCTACAGGTTCTTGTGTAGAGTTAAGGCCAATTCGACTATGCACTTTTTTTTCAATGGTAAAAATATTCTTCTTTACCAAGGCTTGAATCACGCCACTATCTGCATCTGTAAGCTGGTAAATATCCGCAACTGGAATAGTAAATATTTTATTTCGGCTAATCTGAACGAAGGCAAGAAGTGCTTTGGTTTGTTTTTCGCTTTTGGCTACCAAATCAAATGCTTCGGTCAATCTATCTGGTTCAGAAATATATGGCTCTTGAAGAGTAATGTAAGAAACTTTTTTAGGTTTGAATTTCTCAATAAGCTCCTCTTTTATCGAAATAACTTTTTTATCTAACAGGCTGCGTAATATTGGAAATATGGTTTTTTTATTTAGAATATCCTGAATCTGAATAATGGTCAGTTCATTTTGTATGGAAACAGCTTCTGCAACTAAGTATTCATCATCTGATAACTGTTCGGTGATATCATGTATCTCGCCATTGAAAACCACTTTTGTTTCGCTTTCGAGCTTGAGACCTGCAGGCATAGCTACATTCATCACTTCGCCTACTGTACAGCAATAATAGCTAGCCATCCATTGCCAAAAATTCAATTGTCTCTCTGTAAGCAGTGGAATATTATCAAGGATAGAAATGATGGGTTTTGTCTTGTAAGTAAGTTTTATGTCCTCGTGCAACTCTGCCACGATTGCCGAATATAATTTGTTTTTCAATGGAACTTCTACGCGAATACCAATTTTTATATCTTCAAACAATAAATCTGGAACTGAATAGGTATAAAGTTCAGGCAATGCTAATGGAAAAATAACGCGTACAAATTTTACTGGCAAAGTTGTAAGAATATATGACCGACAAAGATAGGAAACTAACTTGAGTTTTTAGTCTTGTTGCATTCGGTTGGACAATTCCCACAAAATGATTCCTGCACATACAGACACATTGAGTGAATGCTTGGTGCCATTTTGCGGTATTTCGATGGACAAATCTAGGTCTTCTAAGATTTCGTCGCTAATGCCATCTACTTCATTTCCAAAGATTACAGCTATTTTTTCGAATGAATAATCATATTTATCCAATGTTATCGACTGATCCGTTTGCTCTATTCCTAAAATTTTGTAACCATCAGCCTTTAGTTTTGCTACAGCATCTTTGATAGAGGCAATGTGTTCCCAATGGACTGATTCTGTAGCGCCAATAGCCGTTTTTGTGATTTCTCTATTCGGTGGCGTTGCACTTATTCCGCAAAGGATAATCTTTTCTATGGCAAAAGCATCGGCTGTACGAAATACAGAGCCTACATTTACAGCAGACCTTATGTTGTCCAAAACAGCAATTACAGGTATTTTTTGTTTGGACTGAAATTCTGAGACAGAGAGTCTGTTTAGCTCTTCCAGCTTAAGTTTGCGCATTTTATTTATTTTGTAAAGCGGCTTTTATAAAACTTACGAATAGCGGATGTGGATTTTCGACTGTACTTTTTAGTTCAGGATGATATTGCACTCCTACAAAGTAAGGATGATCCGTGAGTTCTACTACTTCCACGAGCCCAGATTCCGGGTTTTTACCAGTCGCCAATAATCCTGCTGCTTCCATTCTATCCAAATACACATTGTTGAATTCATAACGATGTCTATGTCTTTCGCTGATATCAGATTTGCCATAAGCCTTATAGCTGATAGAATTTTTAGAAAGTTTGCAATTGTAAGCACCAAGTCTCATCGTGCCACCTTTTATAGTCACTTTTTTCTGGTCGTCCATCAGGTCGATAACAGGATTTGGTGTGTTAGGATCGACTTCTGTCGAATTGGCATCCTTTATATTTAATACATTTTTTGAAAATTCTACAACAGCGCATTGCATACCAAGGCAAATACCGAAAAATGGTACATTGTGTTCTCTGACGTATCTAATGGCTTCAAGCTTTCCTGCTATACCACGCTCACCAAATCCTGGAGCCACCAATATCCCGTCCATTTCCTTCAGCTTAGCAACTACATCTCCAGATTCAAGTCTTTCTGAATGGATAGGAATAACTCTTACCTTACATTCGTTGACAGCGCCTGCATGTATAAATGCTTCATATATAGACTTATATGCATCTTGAAGCTCATTGTATTTGCCCACCAAGCCGATGTTGACTTCACGAGTTGGATTCTTAAGTTTACCCAAAAACTCCTTCCAATTATGCAAATCAGGTTCTGGAGTATTTTTGATATTCAATTTTTTAAGTGCTGTTTTGTCGAGCTTTTCTTTCAGCATGAGTAATGGCACATCGTAGATAGTCTCTGCGTCGATGGCTTCGATGACAGAATTTTCATCCACATTACAAAAAAGCGCCAACTTTTCTTTAAGTTCTTTAGGTAAATGATGTTCAGTGCGACATACTAAAATATCAGGTTGGATACCTGCTTGCAACAATTCTTTTACCGAGTGTTGTGTTGGTTTAGTTTTTAGTTCTTGAGCAGCTTTGAGATAAGGTATCAACGTAAGATGCACCACAATACAATTTTCTTTACCTATTTCACGACGCAATTGTCTCAAAGCTTCCAAATATGGCAGCGATTCTATATCACCCACAGTACCACCAATTTCGGTGATTACGATGTCGAAGTTATTGGATTTTTCTTGTAGCGTGATGCGATTTTTGATTTCATCAGTGATGTGTGGGATGACTTGTACTGTCTTTCCAAGGAATGCGCCAGCTCTTTCTTTTTCTATTACGGTTTGGTAGATACGTCCAGTAGTGACGTTGTTTGCCTGAGATGTGGGTATGTTGAGAAATCGTTCGTAATGCCCCAAGTCAAGGTCAGTTTCAGCCCCATCTTCTGTGACATAACATTCGCCATGTTCGTAAGGATTAAGCGTACCTGGATCAACATTAATATAAGGATCTAATTTTTGGATTGTAACTTTAAGCCCACGTGCCTGTAGAAGTTTGGCTAGAGATGCAGCTATTATGCCTTTTCCTAATGAAGATGTGACTCCACCCGTAACAAATATGTGTTTTGCCATGATTTTTTGAAGTAAGAAACTTTGTTTTCTATGCTACGGGACGCAAAGGTAAAACTTTTTATTTCTTCTCTTTACAAATTGCCTAATAAATAATAGATGCCTTTGATTTAATTCAGCTTTTCACATATTGATTTTGGGATCTTATATTTTAATTTTTGTTCAGTTTTTTGTACAGATTGTTGAAACTTTCAGACTTATTAAATATATTTACGCTATAAATTCCTTGGAATATGAATATTTCAGATAATACTTCTGTTTTTCCTATGATAGATGGATTGCAAGGAAGGCCAGCGCATTATCCTAATGTCGATGACTACGATAACCTACTTTTTTATATACAACGCAATCAAAATCTGAGTACTGTAGTATATGAAGTAAATTTGCAGTATGCCGATTTATTGAACATTTCTCAGCCTATTTTGATGCATTGGCTTCAATTTGACCAATTTGGTATGACAGAAAAAAAAGAGCTTAACTACATTCAGAAAAAAATGGCCTATGGATATACATTTAATATAATTAGTAGTGATTTGCTCGAATTCAGGTTTGTCTCTTATGATAAAATGAAGTTTTATTTGGGTAAGAACAGCGATGGTCGATTTAAAGTGTATTCAAAAATGGATGGACATATGATAGAAATAGGCTCCATGTTTGTCTATTCTGAAGATTATGGAGTTTTCCCTCAGGTGAAATTTGTGGAATTTTATGGCAAAAAAACAGATAACGGCGACACTTTCTACAAAAAACTAAATTTGGAATGAGTATTTAAAGTTACTTTTGACCAACAAACTGTACTTTTGTACCGTTTACTCTTGTATGTATCTTACATTCAAATTATGCAGAAATATTTTTTTATTTTCTTTTTCTTAATCGTCGCTTGTAGCTATTCTTACGCACAGGATGAATCAGAGAAACCTGTTGATGGTTCTATCATTGTGTTTGGTGGTGGCATGGGCCTAAATATACCACTTGCTGATCTAAAAGAAAGATATGGATCCAATTTGAATTTTTCTTTGGGTGGAGATTATATACTAAGGAACAATTGGATTTTTAGTTCCGAATTTATGTATTTTTTTGGTGATAAAGTCAAAGAAGACGTCTTGGCGTCTTACAGAACTTCTAATGGCACACTGCTAGGTGATGACGAACAATTGGCTGATGTTTTTTTAAAACAACGTGGCGTATTTTTAGGTCTTGGATTTGGAAAGCTATTACCATTACATAAAGGTAGCCGCTCTGGATTAAAATTAATGGTCCATGGTGGCATCTTACAACATCAAATCAAATTTACAGACGAACGCAATTCTTTTGCTCAAATAAGGGCAGGAAGACAGATTGGCTACGACAGACTAAGCCGAGGTTTTTCCTTAAAAGAAACCATTGCATACAAAAATCTAAGCAAGGATAGAAGACTTAATTTTGAGTTTGCACTTGACTTCATACAAGGATTTACTTCTGAGATTCGACCTGTAAATTATGACACAGGTTTGCCTTCGATCGGATCAAGATTTGATATGATGATAGGTGCTAGACTTATATGGAATCTGCCTTTTTATCAAGGCAGCCAAGAGACTATCTACTATTAATGAATAGCATTATTCTGTTTTTGTACACTTTAGGGATCCATATTGGCAATCTCTTCATTTATTTCGCAAGTTTCTTTTCTCAAAAATTGCAAACTTTATGGACGGGAAGGCAAGCTACCTTAAAAAAAATTAGTCAAGAATCTCCTTATAATGATAGCATTTGGGTGCATTGTGCTTCATTGGGCGAATTTGAACAAGGCAGACCTGTGATCGAAACAATACGACAAAAATATCCAGATCGCAAGTTGATTCTTAGTTTTTTCTCTCCTTCTGGATACGAAATCAGAAAAGATTATCCAATGGCTGACGAAATTATATATTTACCTTCTGATCTTGTTTCCAATGCAAGAGCCTTGATAGACTATTTTAAACCATCAATTTTTATCATCGTTAAGTACGAATTTTGGTGGAATCTCATAGCGCAATTGCAAAAAAACAAGATTAAAACGTATCTTATTTCTGGGATATTTAGAGAAAGTAACTACTTTTTTCAACCAGGTATGTCAGTATTCCAAAATTTGCTTCGCGAATTTGATCGTATTTTTGTGCAGGATGAAGCTTCAGGACAACTTCTTCAACAGTATGATATTCACAATTATACAGTTGCAGGTGATACCAGAACGGATCGCGTTACAGAAAATGCACAAAGCGTGGCATTGCCAGAAAAAATACAGACTTATGTGCTTGGAAATCCTTGTATTGTGTATGGAAGTATTTGGTTGGAAGATGTCCCGATGGTGATGGCCGTGATAAAACAATTTCCAGAATACAAGCATATCATAGCACCACATGATATTGGTGAAAAAAATATTTCAGCAATTACAAAATTAGTTGATTCAGATGTTAGTTTGTATTCAGATTTTAATCTAGAATGCAACGTACTGATAATTAATAATATAGGAATGTTGAGCAAGCTGTATTCGATTGCTGACATTGCTTACATTGGTGGTGGATTTGGAAAAGGCATACACAATATCCTTGAAGCTTCCGTTTTTGGAATACCAGTAATTTTTGGACCGAAATATAAAAAATTTAAAGAAGCTGTCGATTTAGTTGAAGTTGGTGCAGCATTTGTTGTACATACGCCTGATGAATGTCTAAGCATAGTTTCTTCTATAACGAATCAGTCAGGGCTAAGCGATACTATTGCCAATGCTACAAAAAATTATTTTGACAAAAATAGAGGCGCAACAGATAAAATAATCCGACATTTGGACGGTATTATAGCGACAACATAAGGTATGAATAACAAAGCCAATTTTTTTCTTCCCGATTTCAGTGACCTACACATCATGGTCATTGGCGATATCATGATTGACAGGTATATTTCCGGTAGTGTCCGAAGGATATCACCTGAAGCTCCTGTTCCAGTACTTGAGTTGCAAGATACAGAAGACCGTTTAGGTGGTGCAGCCAATGTCGCGCTCAATCTCCAATCATTAGGTGCACAAGTTACTTTATTATCTATTATCGGTGCTGATGATGAAGGCGAAAATCTGGCCACAAAACTTGATACGATTACCAATCTTGAACATCATTTGGTACGTGTAAATAAGAGACAAACTACGGTCAAAACAAGGGTAATCTCTGGGAAACAACAAATAGTGCGTATCGACAAAGAAGACACAAATGATATTAATGAAGAAGTATCAGATATGGTTTTCAGGCGATTTGAGAAATGTTTATCCCAAAATCCGCCACATGGCATCATTATTCAGGATTATAATAAAGGAATGCTTGTCGAAAGCCTGATAAAAAAAATCATAGAAAGTGCCTCACAGGCTGGGATAGCAACCTTTGTGGATCCTAAGGAAAAAAACTTTTTTGCATACGAAGGTTGCACTTTATTTAAGCCCAATAAGAAGGAAGTTCAAAGCGCTTTGGGTATAATAAGTTATGATGAAGCAGATCGTATATTGCGG
>Ga0073900_10002012_pt1 | contig 10924 bp, 5 predicted proteins | sample KloWWTmetKNB5Kit_FD_66666 | JGI IMG/M metagenome (GOLD analysis project Ga0073900, IMG submission 66666) | Active sludge microbial communities from Klosterneuburg, Austria, studying microevolution and ecology of nitrifiers - Klosterneuburg... | ecosystem: Engineered > WWTP > Aerobic digester >... | reverse complement strand
TTAAATTGCAGATGGGTTTTCAGCGCCGGTTTGATGCCAACTTCGCGCGTTTGAAGCATGCCGTGAGCGCGGGCGAGATTGGCGAATTGCGCATGGTGCACTCCATCAGCCGCGACCCCGGCCCGCCGCCCGTGAGCTACATCAAAGTCTCCGGCGGAATCTTCGTTGACATGAGCATTCACGATTGGGACATGCTGCGGTTTGTCACTGGCAGCGAGGTGACCGAGGTGTATGCCCAGGGTGGCGTGATGGTTGACCCGGCCATTGGCGAGGCGGGTGACATTGACACGCATGTCACGCTTTTGCGTTTTGCCAATGGCGTAATTGGCACGGTGGACAACTGCCGCCATGCTGCGTATGGCTACGACCAGCGCTTTGAGGCATTTGGCAGCAAGGGCGCAATTTCGGTGGAGAACAATTACCCGAACAATGTTTCGTTCAGCACGGGCCAGCATGTTCAGCGCGACCTGCCGTATAACTTCTTTATGACCCGCTATATTGAGGCGTATGCGGCGGAGGTGGTGGCGTTTGTGGATGCGGTTGTGACCGACAAACAACCCATCGTCACCGGCCGCGATGCGCGCCAGGCGTTGCTGATTGCGCTGGCCGCAAAACAAAGCTATTTGGAAAAGCGCCCAATTGCGCTTTAGTCATCGTTGATCGTGATAGTTTTAGTGAGCTAATCTGTGCCTGCTAAAACTATCACGATCAACTCTCACTCCAACTACTCCCCAGCGATGAATTGCTCCACTTTTGTGTGAGCCACGTCATCGGTGTATTGCTCCGGAGGAGATTTCATAAAGTAAGACGATGGGCCAAACAACGCGCCAGATACGCCGCGATCCAGCGCAATTTTGGCGCAGCGCACGGCATCAATCACAACGCCTGCGCTGTTAGGGCTGTCCCAAACTTCCAGCTTTAACTCGGCGTTTAGCGGCACATCGCCAAAGGTGGTGCCTTCCATGCGGATGTAGGCCCATTTGCGGTCAGTAAGCCACGGCACGTAATCGCTGGGTCCAACGTGTATATTCTCCTCTGGGATGGAATACGGGATTTGCGAGGTCACCGAGTTGGTCTTGCTGATCTTTTTGCTCTCCAGCCGCTCGCGCTCCAACATGTTCATGAAGTCGGTGTTTCCGCCAAAGTTCAACTGGTAGGTGCGGTCAATGCGCACCCCGCGCTCCACAAACAAATGCGCCAACATGCGGTGGGTGATGGTGGCCCCAACCTGAGATTTGATGTCATCGCCAATGACCGGTAAGCCGCGCTCGGCAAACCGGTGCTGCCAGTAATTCTCGCGGGCGATGAAAACGGGAATGCAATTTACAAACGCGCATCCCGCTTGCAAAACCTGCTCCACATACCACTTGGTGGCTTGCTCGCTTCCAACGGGCAAATAGTTAATGACAACATCGGTCTTTGTTTCCTTGAGGATGTTGACGATGTCTGCCGTTTGACCCGGCGCTTTTTCAATCACCTTGCTAAGGTATTTGCCCAGCCCGTCGTGCGTCATCCCGCGATGCACAACGCAACCGGTATGGGGCACATCGCTGAATTTGTAGGTGTTGTTTGGGGGCGTGAAGATGGCCTCGCTTAGGTCTTTGCCAACTTTGTTCACGTCAATGTCAAAAGCCGCGGTGAATTCAATATCGGAAATATGATAGTCGCCTAGCTGAACATGCATCAATCCGGGGATGGTGTCGCCGGGTTTGGCGTTGCGGTAATACTGCACCCCCTGCACCAATGAGCTGGCGCAGTTGCCCACGCCAATGATCGCCACACGCACTTTTTTATGCGCAGCCTGTGAGACTTCAACGGGTTTTTGTGATTTATTTGTCTTTGCCATTCTGTTCCTTTCGTCCTAAAATAAATAGGCCTCAAGAGGCAATACTACCAGTGAAACGAAATACTTTTGTCAAAATATCACCAAAATGAAAGAAAACGAAATAAAAATCGCCTTTATTGGCGCAGGCAGAATGGGCATGACCCACGTGCGAAACCTGGCCACGCTGACCGGCGTGAAGGTGAGCGTGGTCGCTGATGTGAATTTGGAAACCGCAAAAGCTGCGCAAGCCCTGGCGCGGGCCGAGCGAGCCAGCGATGACATCCCGGGCGCCATCACCGCAAAAGATGTGGATGCGGTGGTAATTGCCACGCCCACCGGCACGCACGCCGCGCTGATTGAGGCCGCCGTTCGCGCGGGCAAACCTGTGTGGTGCGAGAAACCCATCGCCCTGGATTTGGACGAAACCACGCGCGTGGTGGATGTGATTCGCCAGACCAGCGTGCCGGTTCAGCTTGGGTTTATGCGCCGGTTTGACCCCGGTTACGCCGCCGCCAAACGCAAAATTGAATCTGGCGAGATTGGCCGCGTGGAGCGTTTTCGCGCCATCTCGTGCGACTTTACCCCGCCTCCGCTGAGCTTTATCAAAGGCAGCGGAGGCATTTTTGTGGACATGCTGGTTCACGATTTTGACCTGGCGCGATTTTTGGTGGGCGAGGTGGACGAGGTAAGCGCGTGGGGCGCGGCGCTGGTGGACCCCGGTTTTGCCGAGGCGGGCGATGTGGACTCGGCGGTGGCGATGTTGCGCTTTAAGAATGGTGCGTTGGGCGTGATTGAAGGCTCGCGCCGCACAACGTGGGGCTACGACATCCGCACAGAGATCGCCGGGTCAAAGGGCAAGCTGATCGTGGAGGGCTTCCCAAAAACGCCGCTGGTTCACGAGCGCAATTTGGGCATGGAAAGCGATCACTTTGTCAGCTTCCCCGATCGGTTTGACGCGGCCTACAAAGCGGAACTTCAGGCGTTTTTTGATTGCATCCGTGCGGGCAAAACGCCCACGCCCGGCCCAGATGACGCGCTGGAATCGTTGCGCGTGGCCCTTGCCGCCACCCGAAGCTTGAAAGAAGGGCGACCGGTGAAAGTTTAGTTGCTAATTGCTAGTTGCTAGTGGCTAGTCTTTCACCAGCTACTAGCAACTAGCAACTAGCAACTACGGATTCAGCGCCAGCGTTCCTTCGCTGTTCTTTTCCACATCTGCGCGCGCAAAATAAAACGGGTTGTATTGAATATCCAGCCACTTCTGGATCATGTCATCGTAATGCGGGTTGTAGGTGTGCCCGCTTTGGCCGGTGGTGTGTATGAGCAATGAGTTGTCCATGTTGCTCATATCCACAATCATGCGCAAAGATGGCCCGCTGGTGGATGAAAAGTCGGCGTTGCTGCCAACGTTGTTCACCGCCGCGCTTGCGCCATTGGCCGCAAATGGCCCGCGGTTGAACATGCTGTCAATCAGGCTCACGCCGCTGTTGCCCAGCGTGGAATTGCGAAAAGTAACCGTGTGGACATTGCCCCATTTCCACTTTGAGACATCATCGCCATATTTGGATTTTAAGAACGCCGCGGTGTCCTTCAGCGATTTGACAAGAATTTGTTCGCGCGTTTCTTTTGCGCTGGCGGTGGTCACATCGTCCCACCAATGGGCAGATGGGTCTTTGAGCGCGTTTGTCACCGCGGTGCGTTCGGCGGTTCCCCGGTCGAGGGCGTCCGCGCTCAGGTCTGTGCCCAGCTCATCGCCATAAATATTTTGGCCCAGTTGTCGCCAAAAGGCTTCGTAAATCAACGCGCCAGCCGAATCTTTGTTGGAGCGGCGATCCCACTTTCGCAATTCGTCCAGCGCGGTCTTTGCCAGCGGGTCATCGTTGATCGTGATCCCATCCAAAAACGGCAAAACGTCTGTGGCGTGGCCAGAAAGCGTGTCGCCCTGAATTTGCTTAAAGTCGTCAATCGTCAACTTGTCTTTGGCCTTAATCATCTCCACAATGCGGCGGGCGCGAAAACCGTAATCCCAATCGCCGGTGATGAACGGCTTGTAGACATCGGCATCAATCACCGCGTTGTTGGCGGTGGCAATATAACCCTCTGGCGGGTTAAACACCGATGGCAAATCGTCAAACGGGATGAAGCCTGTCCATTCGGCTTCACCCGTCCAGCCGGGCATGGGCATGCTGCCATTGCCGCTCTTGCGGATGGGAACATCGCCGGGCATTTGGTAGCCGATGTTGCCATCCACATCGGCAAACACAAAGTTTTGCGCGGGCACAGACCAGTCGCGCAACGCATCGCGGAACTGCGCCCAGTTTCCCGCGCGGTCAATTTTTAGCACGCTCTGAAAAAGATTGGATGGGCGCAGCGCCGTCCAGGAGAGCGCCATCGGCTGTTGGTCTTTCATGGCCGATGACACATCGTTCATGATTGGCCCATGCCGCGTGACGCGCACATTGACCGTGACCGGGTCGCCGCCAGCCACATTGATTTTCTCCGCGATAATTTGCGCCTTCTCAAATTTACCCATGTATTCAAATTCATCGGGGTTGGCCGGATTGGGTTTCTCGATGAACACATCCTGCACATCCGGGTTGACGTTGGTCACGCCCCACGCGATGCGCGTGTTGTGGCCGATGATTACGCCGGGCGCGGCGGCGAATGACACGCCGCTCACGTCATACGGGCAGGCCGGGCCGACTGCGCGGCAATGCAGACCAATCTGATACCAAATCGAGGGCATTTGAATGGCGAGGTGCGGGTCGTTTGCCAACAGCGGTTTGCCGCTTGTTGTGCGCGACCCAGCCACAACCCAATCGTTGCTGCCAATATCGGTGTCGTGCAAAACGCCCATCATGGCGCTCACACTTTGGCTGAGGTTGAGCAATGCCAGCGCGTTATCCTCGCTCACGGGCGCGGCGTTGGCAAGCGGGTCGGCCATCAGCCCGGCTTTTTGGGCGGATGGGGCGATGACCGGCATGGTTTTGGGGTAGGGCGGCAAAAGCGTGTTTGCCATGTCTGCGCCGCCTTTGGCCAGCAGCGCGGCGCGGGTCAACTCTTCGTCCATGTTGCCGCCCAAATTCCACGCCATCACTTTGCCCCAGGCGATGGTGTCTGCGGTTGTCCATTTTTCCGGTTTCCAGTTGCGGCCAATCAACCCCAGCACGTTGAACTCCAGCGAGGCCTTGTCGGCGTTTTTATCCAAATAAGCGTTTATGCCCGCCGCGTAGGCTTCCATCACCTCCCTGGTCTCGCCGGTCAGCGCGGCGGCCTCGGCTTGCGCGGCGCGGTGCCATCCCAGCGTGCGGATGAACTTGTCCTGGCTCAGGGCGCTCTTGCCAAATAACTCGGAGATGCGCCCTTGTCCTACGCGCCGGGCAAACTCCAACTGAAAGAAGCGATCTTGCGCGTGGACAAACCCCTGCGCCATAAACAGGTCGTGCGAGGTATCGGCGTAAATATTTGGCACGCCAAATTTGTCGCGGATGATCTCTACCTTGCCGTTCAGCCCGGCCATCTGCAAAGACCCGCTGGTTTGCGGAAACGATTGCCGCGAGATGAGGTAAAAGCCGCCGCCCGCCAGAGCAGCCAGAATAACGATGAGTGCGATGAAAATAGTGAGGATTCGTTTGAGAATTTTCATAAAAATGTAAATTTGTGATGGTGCGTGACGTGGGCGGTATGTTACCCGCAAAAGCCAAAAGTGCAAAGTGCATATCGCAAAGCCACAGCGGATAAAATTTGCATGAATTATTTTTTTATGACGCCTTCAAAAACCATGCCAAACCCAACCACCGCATTTGCCCAGCACATCGCTCTTGAACTTTTCGGCCTGAACGCCGCCGCTACCGCCCTGCCCGGCGAATACGATGCCAACTACCGGCTTGACGCGGCGGACGGCCAGCGCTTTTTGCTGCGCCTCTCGCGCGTGGGCGAACCGCGCGAGGCGGTGGCGTTTCAGAATGCGCTGCTGGCGCATGTGGCAAGTCACGCGCCAGACTTGGCGGTTCAGCAAGTTTTGCCAGCGGCGGATGGCAAAACGATTGTCGAGATCACGGACGAGGACGGCCACCCGCGCTGGGCGCGGCTGCTCAGTTGGCTGCCCGGGCGCGTGATGGCGAAGGTGAACCCGCACACGCCAGCCCTTTTGCGCGGTCTGGGCGAGCTGCTGGGCAAGGTGGATGCCGCGCTGGTTGGGTTTGAGGAGTTAAGCGCTCCGGGCGGTTCAACCGCCCGGAGCGCTGGGAACGCCCGGAGCGCTGAGATGAAATGGAATCTGGCGAAGGCGGAGTGGGTCGTTAGCGCTCTGGGCGCGTCCGAACAAGTTCGGCAAACCGCCCGGAGCGCTCCATCGGTCAGACCGCTGATAGATACCTACCTCACCGAAGTGCAACCCAAGCTGGCCAGCCTGCCGCACCAAATTACGCACAACGATGCCAACGATTACAACGTGCTGGTGGATGGCGTTGGCTACGAGGCGCGCGTGTCTGGGTTGATTGATTTTGGCGATGCGATTTACACGCCGCGCGTGTGCAACCTTGCCATTGCGCTGGCGTATGCCATGCTGGGCAAGCCCGACCCGCTGGCCAGCGCCGCGCACGTGGTGGCGGGGTATCACGCGCAAAACCCCTTGCGCGAGGACGAGCTGGCCGTGCTTTGGCCGCTGGCTCAAATGCGCCTCGCGGTGAGCGTGATCAACTCGGCGCAGCGCAAACTGGAGCAGCCGGATGACCCTTACATCGTGATCAGCGAAGCGCCCGCGTGGGCCGCGCTGGAAAAACTGGCGGCCATCCACCCGCGGTTTGCGCATTACAAATTCCGCGCTGTGTGCGGGATGGAACCCGTGCCCGGCGCGAGCGCCATCACCCGCTGGCTGGCTGTCCACGCCGATGGCTTTGCGAGCGTGGTGAAGCCCGACCTGCGCCGTGACCCCATCACCGTGCTGGATTTGAGCGTGGGCAGCCTGGACATGCCATTGCCGGATGAAATTGACACCACCGCCAAATTTACGCGCAAGTTGTTTGCCCAGTTGGATGAGGCCGGGGTGGTGGCGGGCATTGGCCGCTACGATGAGCCGCGCCTGATTTACGCCAACGACGACTTTATGACGATTGGCGAGAACGGCAAGGAATACCGCACTTTGCACGTGGCGCTGGATGTGTTCATGCCTGCCGGCGCGGAGGTCTTTGCCCCGCTAGATGGCGTGGTGCATTCTTTCCAAGACAACACCGCCCGGTTGGATTATGGGCCGTGCATTATTTTGGAACACCGTGCTGAGACGGAAGACGGAGGACGGAAGACGGGTGGAAATGCCGTCTCCGGTCTTCCGTCTCCGGTCTTTTACACGCTCTACGGCCATCTCTCGCGGGAATCGTTGGAGGGGTTGCGCGTGGGGCAAAAAATCAGCAAGGGCCAGCGCATCGCGTGGATGGGCGATTACCCGATCAATGGCGACTGGCCGCCGCATTTGCACTTTCAGGTGATCACCGATCTGCTGGATTACGCGGGCACGTATCCGGGCGTGGCGCGGCCATCTGACCGGGCGGTGTGGCAAAGCCTGTGCCCCAACCCGAACCTCATCTGCCAGATTCCCGCCGAGAAATTTCCCGCGCTGCCCATGCGCGAGGAGGAGATTTTGGCGAAACGCAAAGAGCGTATCGGTTATAACCTCAGCCTTTCGTATCGCCATCCGCTAAACATCGTGCGCGGGCAGGGGCAGTATTTGTATGACCAGGACGGGCATCGGTTTTTGGATGGCTACAACAATGTGCCGCATGTTGGGCACAGCCACCCGCGCGTGGTGCGGGCGGCGCAACGCCAAATGGCCGCGCTGAACACCAACACGCGCTACCTGCACGAGAACCTTGTGCGCTACGCCGAGCGCCTCACCGCCACGCTGCCCGCGCCCTTGAGTGTGTGCTTTTTTGTCAGCTCAGGCTCAGAGGCCACCGAGTTGGCCATCCGGCTGGCGCGGGCGCACACCGGGCAAAAAGATTTGATCGTGAGCGAGGGGGCGTATCACGGCAACACCAACACGCTGATTGACGTCAGCCCATACAAGGCCGAGGGCAAGGGTGGGGCGGGGCTGCCCGCGTGGGTGCATAAGGCCGCGCTGCCCGATGTGTATCGCGGCCCGCACCGCGACCCATCCACCGCTGGGCGGCTGTATGCCCAGGAACTCATCCCCATTTTGCAAAACATTCGCGCGGCGGGGCGCGGGCCGAGCGGGTTTTTGATTGAGAGCATCCCCAGCGTGGGTGGGCAAATTGTGCTGCCAGAGGGCTACCTGCGCGAGTGCTACGCGCTTGTGCGCGGGGCGGATGGGCTGTGCATGGCCGATGAAGTGCAAACCGGTTTTGGGCGGGTGGGGAAGGCGTTTTGGGCGTTTGAGACGCAAGGCGTTGTGCCAGATATTGTGGCGATGGGCAAACCCATCGGCAACGGCCACCCGATGGGCGCGGTGGTGACCACGCCGGAGATTGCCGCCTCGTTTAACAACGGCATGGAATACTTTGCCACCTTTGGGGGCAACCCCGTGTCTTGCGCGGTGGGCATGGCTGTGCTGGATGTGATTGAGCGCGAGGGTTTGCAGGCGCACGCGCAGGAGTTGGGCGCTTACTTTTTGGCCCAGTTGCGCGGCTTGCAGGCGCGGCATTCAATCATTGGGGATGTGCGCGGGATGGGGTTATTTTTGGGCGCGGAGCTGGTGCGCGACCGCGAGACGCGCGCGCCCGCGCCCGCGCAGGCCGCGTATGTGGTGAACCGGCTGGCCGAGCGCGGCATTTTGATTGGCACGGATGGCCTTGACCACAACGTGCTAAAAGTGCGCGGCCCCATGTGCCTTACCCGCGCGGATGTGGACTTTTTTGTGGTCGCGCTGGATGAGGTGCTGGGGGAGGAGGGGGCTGGCGTTTAAAGGTTGACTTGCGGAGATGGCCTCCACCTCGCAGGTGGAGGCCATCTCCGTTTATTTCGCCAACATCCCCAGCACATCGCGAGTGTATCCCATCAGCGCCAGTTTGTCCTCGGCAGAAGTGCCGGGCAGCACGGTGGATCTGCGCCCATCAATAATCACCTCGGCTGGCTCTTTCACCGCGCAGTGGTTCACCCCGCCTTTGCCGGTCAGCGATTCCTGATACGCGCCCACGTGCGCCGCTACGATGTAAAGTTTTTCGTTGGGCGCGGGCACGGGCAAGCGCAGCCACGGGCGCTCAATCGTCATCGGCGGCCACACGTCCATCGAGTCGCACGTCACGCCGCGCAGCCACATGGGGTAACTGCGCCGGTTGCCAAAGTTGGCGGGCAGCATGGGGAAGTCGTGCCCCAGCAAAAGCCCATCAATCGTGCTCTCAATAAACGAGACATCCGAAATGCCAAACAAGATGGGTGCGCCGCCCACGTGCCCCTGCGTCTTGATGTTCAGCACGGGCACGATGAGAAACGTGCTTTCCGCTGCGATCAAGCTGCCCGGCTCAAACGCCACCACCGGCAGGTCGCCATCGTCAAACCCGGCTTTTTTGGCCTCTTGCTGGATGGCTTTAAACAGGCTGCAAAACAATTCAAGGTGGTTATACGCCTCGCCCAGCGGTGGCAAACCGCCGCCAAAGTTCAGCGTGTTTAGCGTGGGCGCAACGCGTTTGTAGCGAAAGTAAAGTTCCGCCGCCAGCCGTGCCCCATCCACCAGCTCTTGAATGGGCATGGTTTCTGCCGCGCCAACCATGGCGTGCAACATGCGCGGCATGGTGCGCGGATGATGCGCCAGTTTGCGCAATAATTTCTCGGCTTGTTGCGGGGTGAGGCCAAATCCTGCGTTCAGAATATCAATATCCGAGTCTTCGCGCACTTTGCCAAACGCCAGCCGCACCCCAACTTCCATGCCTTTGCGCGGCGCATGCTCCATAAACCACGCCGCTTCTTCCAGGCTGTCAATAACCGGCATGATGGGCAGCCCGGCGTTCAACATGCGCATGATGGTGCCCGCGTAATCATCCAGCGGGGTATACATCGGCTCGTCGTTGCTAAACGGTTTGCCCGGCACGCGGTCAATCAGTCGTTCTGGCGGCAATTTAAAGCCGTTGCAAATGGTCTTGAAGTTTGGCGGCAACATGCGCCTTCGCCACAAAAGTTCAATGTGCAAAAGGTCTTGCACAGAGCTGGTCTCGCCCAACGCGCCGGCTTGGTAGGCGGGCAAAACAATGCCGGCGTGCATGCGCGCTTTTGCGGCGTAATACACGCGCGCCTTTGCAAAATAATGCGTAGCCAGCCGCGCGTCATCCAGCAAATTGTGAAGTTGATGCGTGCGGTAACGCACCCATTCCGCGTCTATGACCGAGAGCGGGGCGTCATATTTCTCCACCCAATCCAACGCGCGGTGGCCGCGATACATCAAATCGCCATCCGAGTTGTAGCTGAATTGCTGCCAAAGACCGGGTTGGGGATAATCTTCTCGTGCGGCCAGTCGCGCGGGCGTGCGGTCGCGGTGGGGTGGCAGGCAAACCATCTTGCCTTTGCGGGGCACGGTGAGTCGCGTTACGCGCTGTTCGGAGGTTCCCATCGGGCAAAAAATGAGCGCAGAGATGTGGCGTGGAGGCGCAAAAAATTGTGGCTCTACGAATTTTGAGGCGGTGGCAGGGCCACACGAGACCCGCGGCGCGGGACGCGAGATTGCAACTCGCTGGCCAGTGCCCTTCCACGAACCAGCGCGGCGTTGAACACTTTTTGCAGAGCCTCGCCGCTCATTTGTTCGCCGCTGGCGCACCAGCGTTGGATGGCCTCGCCAATGGCGACCGTGCCCGCGTAGGACACTGCCACCTTTGGCACAATACCAATCACAGGCACAAGGCCCACCAGGGTGCGGGCAACCGTGCGAAAGACAAACCCGCCGCCAATGACGCCCGCAACCTGCGGCATGATTGTTTTTACGTCGGAGTTCATGCCATGCGCCAGCGCAATTTTGTAGGCCATGATGCCCTGGTTTTTGGTCAGAATAACCATGTCTGCCACGTTGAGCGGCACGTTTGCGACTGGTACAATTTCCATCAGCCCGGTGCCCAGCGCGTAGCCCGCGTTGGCATTGGCCGCGTCGCTGGTCAGCTTGGC
>Ga0073900_10002009_pt1 | contig 10931 bp, 5 predicted proteins | sample KloWWTmetKNB5Kit_FD_66666 | JGI IMG/M metagenome (GOLD analysis project Ga0073900, IMG submission 66666) | Active sludge microbial communities from Klosterneuburg, Austria, studying microevolution and ecology of nitrifiers - Klosterneuburg... | ecosystem: Engineered > WWTP > Aerobic digester >... | reverse complement strand
CGGTTGCTGTGAAAGTGACCGACATGCTTGGCGAGGAAGTCGTGACGGTGGTTGAGGTGTAGCCCCGGAAAGATGGCAAGCACTGAGGACAATGCCGGCGAGCTATGCTGAAAGCATTCCAAATGGTCACGCCCCAACACATTCTTGATGTTGCCGACAGAGTCTGGGCGCAGAAGAATCTCTTCATCAAGTGGCCGAAGTCCGCATTGCTTTTCATGCCCGGCGCCGTTCGCGTCAAGTATCACGAGTACACGATCGAACAGAAGCGACGTCTCCGGGACGCTGGCGTCAAGGCAGACAGTCGGTCGAATGGTCCGGCCGTAATGGCGTATCTATTGGCTGGCGGTGAGCGCCCGCAACGCGTTTCTCCCGGCAGAGAGTGGAGCATTCATCACATTTACGACGGCAAGTTCGCGGCGCTCGGTGCGATTGCCACAGCGCACGCCGTCAACGATGGGCGATTCTTCACCGAAGCCGCGGGTTTGGTCGCCATCCACCCCATCGCGGATGCTTTGGCAGATGAAGTGCCCTACTTCGCCTGGCTACTTCGGCGCGAAGCATATGACCGCTTTGGTTTTGACCCGGACCGCGTTTTCAGGGCCAAGAACGGCGCGGACTTCTGAGTCCGCCTATGTAATAAGGATTGGCCGCTCTTGCCCCCTTCAAGTTAAGGATATTTGGCGGCAAGCATTCCAGCGAATAGCTATGCCCCTATCCCATCGGGCCTACAATCATCCCTGCGCGCCATTTCATGCGCGCCCTACACAATACAACGGGTGGTGAACCATGATACGCGTTGGAAATGCCCCTTGCTCATGGGGGAATGTCGAATGGGAAGACAAGAGCGGAAGCTCGTTGACCTCTTCGCGCATGCTGGATGAGCTGACCCAGGCCGGTTACACCGGGACCGAGCTGGGCGACTGGGGCTTTATGCCCACAAACCCGGATGAACTCAAGGCCGAGTTGGCGAAGCGCACGCTGACGATGACGGGGGCTTTTGTCCCGGTCAACTTCCGGGTGCGCGAGGCGCATGCGGCCGGCGAGGAACTTGCTCTGCGCACGGCCAAGCTGATCGCGGCGGTGGCTGATCCAGCCACCCCGCCCTTTGTCGTCCTCGCCGACGATTCTGCCGACATGCCGGCCCGGATGAAGAACGCCGGCCGGGTGACGCCGGCGCTGATGCTGACCCCGGCCGAGTGGTCTGTCTACGCTGAGGGCGTCAACAAGATCGCCCGGGCCGTCAACGCCGCAACCGGTCTGCGTTGCGTTTTTCATCATCACACCGGCGGCTACATCGAAACGCCGGAGGAAACCGCCCGGTTACTCTCGCTGACCGATCCGGCTGTGGTTGGCCTGGTGCTCGACACGGGCCACTACGCCTTTGGCACAACCAACCCAACTGCCCAGGGCGTCTTGGACGCGCTCGAGCGCTTCTCGTCGCGCCTGTGGTACATCCACTTCAAGGACTGCGACCCGGCGGTGGCCGCCCAATCGCGGGCGGGCGAGTGGGACTACCACGCCTCGGTCGGGCATGGCATCTTCTGCGAGCTGGGCAAGGGCTGCGTGCCGTTTGACAAGGTCGTGGCCTGGTTGAAGACCCGGAACTACAACGGCTATGTCACGGTCGAGCAGGATGTGCTGCCGGGGATGGGCACGCCCAAGGAAAGCGCCGCCCGCAACCGGGCGTATCTGCGTTCGATTGGCATCTAGCAAGTTCTCCGAATCCATCCCCCGGCGGAGCCGGGGGATGGATTCGGAAAAGGCGATTATGAAGACATTGAATGTCGCGCTAGTCGGCGCGGGGACGATCGGCCGCATGCACGCCCGCCATCTGTGGCGGGCCATCGACGGGGCGCGCCTGCATGGCGTGGCCGATGTGTTCGCCGATGGGGCGAAAGCGTGCGCGGAGCAGAACGGCGGCGTGCGTTGGACAACCGACTACAACGAGTTGCTGGCCGATCCGGCCGTGGATGCCGTCGTGGTCGCCAGCGCCACGGCCACCCACCCCGACATCGTCGAGGCCGCGGCCAAGGCGGGCAAGGCGATCTTCTCCGAGAAGCCGATCGCCAAGTCGATCGCTGATGGGGAGCGCGCGTTGGGCGCGGTTGAGCGGGCCGGGGTGCCGTTTCAGATCGGCTTCCAGCGCCGCTTCGACCCGAACTTCGCCCGGATCAAGCAGGCCATCGTCAGCGGTGAGATCGGCAAGCCCCATATCGCGCATCTGATCAGCCGCGACCCGGGCCCGCCCCACGTCGGGCCGGTTGGGCTGGGTGGCGGGATCTGGTTCGACATGGCAATTCATGATCTGGACATGGCCCGCTGGCTGATGGACGACGAGGCGGTCGAGATCTACACCCAGGCTGGGGTGATGATCGCGCCGGGTCTCGAGAAATTCGGCGAGGTCGACGTGGCGGTGATGGTGCTGCGCTTCGCCAACGGCGGGGTCGTCACCATCGACAACCACACCGACTCGGCGTATGGCTATGACCAGCGGGCCGAAGTGATCGGGAGCAAGGGCGCAATCAGCATCGACAACACCTACCCGAACAACGCCGTGCTGAGCAACGCGGCCGGGCTGCATCACTCGGTGCCACTGCCGTATTTCCTCGACCGCTATCAGGCCGTGTATCGGGATGAGATCCAGGTGTTTGTGAACTGCCTGCTGCAGAACACGCCGATGCAGGTCGGGGTCAAGGACGCTCGGGCGTCGCTGGCCCTGGCCGTGGCGGCCAAGCAGAGCCATGAGGAGAAGCGGCCGATCAAGCTCGGCTGACGCCGGATCGGTAACCGACTACCGATTCACCATTGGCAAATACGCCCCGCCGGCGTTGACGACGGGCGTCGACGTCGGGGTCGGCGTGGCTGTGGCGGTTGATGTTGGCGTGGGCGTCTGTGTCGGGGTCGGGGTTGCGGTGGGCGACTGGGTCGGCGTGGGTGTCCAGGTCGCCCCTTCAATCACCGCGATCTGAGCCGTCAGCGTCACCCGCACGCTGGGATCGAAGCGCGAGACGCCGACGAAGAGCAACGGCGTCACCCCGCTCAGGCCGGGCGGCACATTCCCGCTGAACACCGCCTCGCCGCTGGCCGCGCCGTCGAGCGTGAGCATATGGCTCGCCGGGCTCAGGAAGGCGGCCGCGACGCCGAGTGGCGCGACATCGACGTCGTCGGGCAGCGCGCCAAGGTTGTTCAGGGTGACGGTGTAGGTCACGTGTTCATACGTTTGCACGGTCTGGGTGAGCGGCGCCACGCTCCCGCCCAGACCCTGGGCGAGCACCCGCACTTCAGCCAGCGCCAGGGCCGCGATCGGCGCGCCGTTCAGAACGGCCTGCAGCGCCAGGGGATAGACGTTGGGCAGGCTGCCCAGCGGCGGGGTGAGCCAGACCGTCAGGCTGATCTGGGTCTGGCCCGACGGCAGCGCCGCGGGTTCGAGCGCATACGCCCAGCCCGCCGGGGCCGTCAGCGTGAGCGCCGCACCGGGCAGGCCCAGCCCGGCCTGGGTGATCGACGCGCTCAGGGCGAGCGGCACACCCGGCCAGGTGTCGCCGCCCGCCAGGGCCGCGCCCAGGCTCCCGCCGCCAATGACATTGAGTTGGGCGCTGCGCGCCACCGCCATCAGCCCATTCGTCGTCGTCACCGGCAAAGTGAACGCGCCGCCGCCGACCGGCCCGATGACGGGCCAGGCCAGGGAGGCCGTGCCCGAAGGAGGCAGGCTGAGGCCGAGCGCGAGGGTGACCGGCGCGCCGAGCGGGCCGATTCCAAGCACGTCAACGTTCCCGCCCAACCCGCTCAGGTCGCTGATGACGGCGGTGTAGGTCACCGTCTCGCCGGCGTTCGCCGACTGCGCGGCAGGGGCCAGGCCGAAGTCGAAGTCGCGCACAACGCTCAGGGTTGCGAAGTCATTGTCCTCCAGCGCGTCGCCGCCGGCGGTGATCGAAGCCTTGACCCGGACGCCGTCGGCGCGCGCCGGCATCCACTCCGGCGCTTTCACCTCGATGACGCGCTGGGTGGCGCTGCCACCCGGGACAACGACGAGCAGGCCCGGCAGGCCGCCATACGGCTCGAGACCGCTGATCGCCAACTCAAACCCGCGCTGGGCGAGGAACGGGTTGTTGATGGTCAGGGTGAAGCGGGCGGTTGCCCCGGGCCGGACGGTGACGAGGGCAGGCTCAATTCGGACCAGCCGGGCGGCCTGGACGTAGGTACCGGGGCGCTCGATGAGGCTTGGGCCGGACTCAACGGTGTAAGTCACTTGGGTGCGGGTGGAGGCAGCCCGCGCCTCGCCCGGTTGCATCGCGGGCAATTCGCTGGTGTAGGTGATGACCCGAAGCATGAGGTCTTCGGGCTGCGGATATCCCCACAGGCGCTCCTCGCCGCCGGGCAGATCCAACACGGCGTCGGGCTCGCGCGTGACGGTCTGAGTCAGCACCGTTGCGGCATCTGGCGTGTCGTGGGCGAGATCGACATACAGGCTGCCCAGGGTCTCGTAAATGAGCGGCAGAGCGATGTCGACCCACGAGGTGGCCATCGTCGTGTTGGCGTAATAGACCGAATCCCAGCGCCCGATCGAACTCTGCTGGCTGAGCAGGAAGGCCACCGCGCGCTGGACGGCGGTGTCGTTCGGCTTCACGCCCCGCCGGGTCAGGGCCCAGGTGGCGGCGGCGGTGGCCAGCACATCTGAAGCCGAGGTCTGATTTGAGCCGGCGTTGGCAAAGCGCCAGCCGCCATCGTTGTTGGTCGTGCCGGTGTAGATGTGCTGGGTGCTGCGCAAGTCCAGCTCATACGAAATGATGTGGGTGCGAACCAGGCTGGCGAAAGCCGGGTCGGTGATGTAGGGCTGGGCCTCCTGCAATGCCAGCATGGTCTGGGCGGCGAAGCCCGGATAGCGCTCGCCGCTTGGGCAGGTGTCGCGCCAGTTGATCCGGGTGAGGGTCTCGGCCGCGGCCAGGAGCGCGTCGCGGTATTTCGGATCGCCGGTCAGCGCGAACACCTCGGCCAGGGCGGTCATCGAGTTATAGGTGATGTTGGGCGAAACGTTGTATGCCGCCGGCGCCCCGCAATACAGCGCGGCCGAATCGAACCATTGCCCCAGCAAATCAGTGTTGAGCTTCCAGACGTTGGAGATCGTGCGCTGAGTGGTCGGAAGCAACTGATAGTCGGCGCTCTCGCGCAGGCGGAAGGCCAGATCGGAATCAACCGTGCCGTGGGCGCGCTGCCAGCGGCTGTGCTCGGCCCAGGCCCAGGCGGCCAGCGCATTCTGGTTGTTGTAGCCGTAGGTATCTTCTTTGACCGAGCCGTGATACTGAGTGTCCGGCGGGTTGGTGGCCTGCCAGGTCGCCATACGGTCGCTCAGCCAATCGACCAGGCGCATGTCGACGGTACTGGGCTTGACTTTGGCCCGGGTGTTGATGAGCCCGACCAGGGCCTGGGATTGCACATGGCAGCCGTAGCACTGGTTGTTCGTGTCGTTGATTTTGTTCGGATCGAGTGTGCCGACGACGTTGGAATCCCACTGGCCGGCATCGAAGCCCATCCGCTGGATGCTCTGGTTGATGGCGCCTTCGATCCGCTGGAAGAGGCTGTCGGTGATGGGTTTGACCTGGGTCAGGCGAATGGTCAGGAATCCCGAAACGGGCTGGCGCGGGGCGAGTCGGAACGTGACATAGCCGTAGTTGCCAATCAGCGTGATTGGCGTGGCGCGAAAGACCGACCCTTCCCGGTCGTTGTACTGGTCCAGATAGTCGCGGCCCGGTGTAATGCGGAGAAAACTGTCGGTCGTCGTAAACGCGTCGACCTTGGTGATGGACGAGGTGAACATGCCGGATGCGTCGGTGGTGAAAGCCGCCGAGCGTTGGAGATCGAAGGCCCGATTCCAGTTGTTTGACGGCCCGAGGGTGGTCGAATAGAGATACATCGTGCCCGTGATGTTGGAGATCGGCAACCCGCTCAGTTCATCCTGCAACGTCACGAACAGGCGTTTCAAGGGGAGGATCAGCGTCTCAGTCAGGATGTTCGTCCCGCCATGCAGGGTGATCTTTGTCGCCTGACTGACGAACGGCGTCATGCCCAGATACTGATTCTGGATGCCGTTGCCAAAACTGACGTGCTGGAGCGTGGCGAAGCCGTTCACAAAGGTGGTGTAGGCATAGGTGACGGTATAGACGCCGTCCCAGTCGGTGGTGAAACTCTGCTGGGCGACCCAGGCGTTGTTGACGATCAGGTTAACCTTTCCCGTTGTGTTCGTGATGGGCTCGCCGGTGAAGTTTTCGATCAGGCGGTTGATGAGCTTGACCCGCGGCTGGATCTGAAAGGTCTGGGTGGTCGTGCCCGCAATCAGGCCGAGGTCGGTCGCCTCGGCCTGATTGCGGACCCGGTCGACGAACTGGTCGGCGTAGTTGGTGAAGCTGCGGTGCTTGAGGTTGACCGTTTGGCTGAGCGCGTAGTCGAAGGTGATGGTGTACCAGCCGTTCTTGTCGGTGGTGACGGCCTTCGAGTTGAGAGGCGAGGCCGAAAAGTCGGTGAAGACGTCAACGGTGGTGGCGGTGCTGGTGATCGGCAGCCCGGTCTCGTCGTTGATGAGCAGCCCGCGCAGGCGGGTGAGCGGGGCGATCAGGGTGGTCAGTGTGTTGAGCCCGCTGGTGAACACCCGCTGGGCGGCAAGCTGGGCGACCGGGGCGCGGTCATCCCACTGGGTGGGATAGACGAAGCTGGTAAAGGCGTGCTTGATGTAGACGCTCTGGTTGAGCAAGGGCGTGAACGTGACCGTGTAGTAGCCCTGCGCGTCAGTCGTAAAGGCGAGGGACTGGGCGGGCTGTTCGGCCAGCGCGCGCTGGGTGCTGGTGTAGACGCTGACCGTGCCCGGGCGGGCCGCGATCGGCGCGCCGGTGAGGCTGTCGATCAGCCTGTTCTTGAGCCGCGACTTTGAACGCATCCGAATGACCCAGGCGTTGTCGCCGGGGCGCAGCGGCAAATAGGTTGCCGCGCTGAACGATGGCGAACGGTCGAAGAACTGGTCGGCGTAGTTCACCAGGCCTGTGTGCAGGAGTTTGGTGAAGCCCGAGAACCAGATCGTCGCGCCAAAGGTGGCGGTGTACTGGCCATTGCCATTGGTGGTGAAGGGCTCGCTGTCGAGTTGGGCGGTGCCGGTGTAAGCGGCGAGGGTGCCGACGCTGTTGGTGATGGGCAGGCCGGTGAAATCGTCGACCAGGCTGATCTTCAGTCGAATGCGCGGGGTGAGGGCCACAGCCAGGGAGTTGTAGCCAAAGGCCACGGGCAGGCTGATCGCCTGGCCAATTGCGATCTTCTGGTCATAGTACTGATCGATGAACCCGGGCATGCCCGAGTACCTGAAACGCAGGTTCTGGGTGACGGCGCTGCTGAAAGCCAGCGTGATCGCCCCGTTTGCGTCGGCGGCAAAGGTCCGGCTTTGCAGCAGGGTGGTGTTGCTGTAGATGCCCAGGGTGCCGGTCACGCCGCTGGCCGGGGCGCCGGTGGCGGCATCGCTCAGGGTGTGCACGAGCTGCACCCCGCGGGCGAGGGTGAAGGCGGCCGTGTTGTCGCCGGAGACCAGCGGGATCGAGAGGGCTCCGCTGATCGACAGGGACTGGTCGACATACTGGGTCGGCCAGGTGATCGTCCCCGAGTGGCGCAGCCCGACCACCCGGCTGATGGACAGGGTGGGCGTCATCACCACGGTGTAGACCCCGCTGGCGTCGACGGAGAACGCCTTGAAGTCGATGAGGGTGGTGCCGGAGAAGACCGATAGCGAGCCTGCCGCGCCGAAGGCCGGCCCGCCGGTCTCGGCGTCGGTGACCGTCGCCACGAGCCGCGTGCGGGGCGTCAGGCGCACGGTCTGGGTGTTCGCGCCGTCGACCTGCACGGTGACCGGCGTAGCGCTGGCGAGGGCGAAGACCCGGTCGTGGTACTGGTTGAGATACAGCCCGAGCGCGGAGTAATTGAAGCGCACGCTCTGAGTGGTCAGGTTGGTATAGGTGACGGTAAAGACGCCATTCGCATTGGTGGTGAAGGCCTTGGCCCCCATGCTGGTCCCGGCGCTGTTGTAAACCGTCAACGTGCCGGCGCTGCTCTTGACCGGCTGGTCGGTGAGATCGTCGATGAGGGTTTGGACAAGGACGACGTTGACCAGGGGCGCGGCGGGCGCCTGGATGTCCGGCGAGTCCTCGATCGGCGCCATCCGAAGTGAAGCGGCCTCGGCGGCCTTGAGGGCCTCGAGATCTTCAACGGTTGGGTCGAGCGCTGGAAGGGGTGGCGGCTCGCGCTGGGAGGCCGTCACCGGGTCCAGGGGAAGCTCGGCCACCGCCTCCTCGGGTGGCGGCGCCTCGTCGGGCTTGTCGTCCAGCGGAGGGAGTTCATATGGAAGCGCGCCCTTGGCCGGCAGCCCGGCCGGCTCCGGCCCCAGCACGGGCACGGGCGTGCCGCCATCGTAGATCCAGAAGCGCATCTGGCTGGCGTTGGCGACCCGGACCCGGTTGAAGCTCCTGAGCCCGCCATACACGTAGGCGTTGGCAGTCTCGAACGAGGCGTGCCCGCCGGTCATGTAGTCCTCGCCCAGGCCGAGGATGTAGCGCTTCAGGTTGGTCGTGCCGCTGTAGTTGTCGGCCACCAGCGGCGAGAACCAGTAGCGCGAGCTGCCCGGCCGGACAGCGCCCGAGATGATCTGGATGTCGTAGAGCCCCGGCGGGACGGTGTAGATCTGCGCGACGCCGACTGCGGCCCCCATGTTCGCCTGGGGGGTGAGGGTGAAGGTGATCTGCAGCCCGCCCGACATCGGCACGCCCACCCCGGCGAACTCGTCGGGCGAGAAGGCCCGTTCGCTGGTCAGCACGGTCGTCACGGTCACGTCACCGGGCGGAACGATCGGCAGGACGGCCTGGGCGGTGAGGGCCTCGGCCGCATCCGGGCGCTTGATGGTGTTGGTCGGGGTCAGCGCGTCGTGGCGGGTCTGAACCTGGCCCTTGATCAGGGTGTTGACCGAGACCGTATTGGTGACGGTCTGATCGGCGCCGATCAGACGGGCGATCAGGCGATATTCGCCCGGCTCATTCTCGACAAACAGCCGGCTCCCCGCGCCGACCGCGCTGACCCCAGGCGGGATCGTGCCGGTGAACGTCTGGCTGTAAAGGTTCGTGTTCGACGCGGTCGTCACGCTAACCCGGACGGTGTAGGGCTGCTCGGTCGGCGAGCGATTCCACAGGGTTGCCGTAAAGGCGCTGGTGACGGCGCCGAGCACGTAGTCGGGCGTGCCGGCGACGGTCAGCAGGTCGACCAGCCGGGGGAGGGCCGATACGCTGGCGACCGCCGTCATGGCCGGCCCGTATGTTGAACTGCTGAGCGTGGCGGTGACGGGATGGATGCCCTGGCCGGCCGGGGTCAGGACAAAGCTGTAAGCGATGGCTGCGCCGGCGGCCAGGGAGGGGGTGAAGGCGCTCATGGCGCCCGAGGATTCGGCGAGGGTGAGCAGATAGGTATCGGTCGCCGATCCCGCGTTCGTCACCCGGGCGGTCAGGGTGATGGGTTGCCCGATCAGTCCGGAGGGCAGGGCGGGTGACCAGTCGACGCTGCCGCCGGGTGCGGCGGGTGGGGCCAGGGCCATGATCGGCTCTCTCGCGTGCGCCTCGGCGCGGGCCAACCAGGGAAGGGGCGCGGGCGCGAAGAGCGCGGCGACGATGCTCAGACGAATGAAGAAACGCCCGTTCATGGGACCTCCTGCGCAGTGATCACGCGGAGACCTTATGCCGGGAGCGTAAAGAGATCGTGAACACAATCCCCGTCATCCCGCGCGAAAGCGCGGGACGTCAGTCATCCATCGCCGCCACCGCCTGCGCCGCGGCCAGGCCGCGATGGCTGATCCGGTTCTTCTCGGCCGGTGGGAGCTCGGCCATCATGCGCGGGCCGGTGCCGACCAGGAAGACCGGGTCGAAGCCGAAGCCGCCGAGGCCGCGCCGGCCGTGGCCGATGCGCCCCTCGCACAGGCCGGTGAAGGCTTGCTCGGCGCCGGAGGGATCGATGAGGACGATGACGGCCCGGAAGCGGGCAGTCCGGCCCGGCATGGGCACCCCGCGCAATTCGGTCAGGAGCGCCGCGCAGCCATCCCCATCCGGCGCCTGGCGGTGGTAGCGGGCTGAGAGCAGGCCCGGCCGGCCGCCGAGGGCGTCGACCTCGAGGCCCGAGTCGTCGGCGATCACCCACAGCCCTTTGCCATGCGCGGCGGCCGCGAAGGCCCGGGCCTTGAGCAGGGCGTTGCCGAGATACGAGTCGGCGCTCTCGTCGGGGTCGAGCGAGAGCCCGATCTCGCGCGGGGTGACGAGGCGCAGCGCCGGAGCCAGCACGCCGAAAATCTCACGCAGTTCCTGGTGCTTGTGGGCGTTGTTTGAGGCGATGAGGAGCATGGCCGGGATTATCGTTCATATTGTTGATAACGTTGATAACGTTACCAACGTTACCAACGTTATCAACGAGACTGAGATAATCATGCCGTGAAACAAGTAACGATCTACACCGACGGCGGCTGCGACCCGAACCCCGGGCCCGGGGGCTGGGGGGCGGTGCTGATCTACGCCGGTGTAAGGCGCGAGCTGCAGGGTGGCGAGCGGGCGACGACCAACAACCGGATGGAGATGACGGCCGCCATCCGCGCACTCGAGACGCTCAAGGAATCGTGCGAGGTTCGAATGATCACCGACAGCGAGTATTTGCGCAACGGGATCACCCAGTGGATGGCCGGCTGGAAGGCGAAGGGCTGGAAGACGTCGACCCGCCAGCCGGTCAAAAACCAGGATCTGTGGATTGCCCTGGATGCCGCGGTCGCCGTGCACACCGTGAAGTGGGAATGGACCCGCGGGCACTCCGGCAACCGCGAGAACGAGCGCTGTCATCGGCTCGCCGCGATGGGACGGCGGGAAGCGCTGGGTAGC
>Ga0073900_10002007_pt1 | contig 10941 bp, 9 predicted proteins | sample KloWWTmetKNB5Kit_FD_66666 | JGI IMG/M metagenome (GOLD analysis project Ga0073900, IMG submission 66666) | Active sludge microbial communities from Klosterneuburg, Austria, studying microevolution and ecology of nitrifiers - Klosterneuburg... | ecosystem: Engineered > WWTP > Aerobic digester >... | reverse complement strand
ACTCCATGTTCACGAAGCCAAAGCAAGAGTTGACGGAGGCATACATTACAGGGAGGATGGGGTGAGGGGAGAAACCAAGTAGACAGGTAAACAGGGAAACAGGTAGACAGGTAAACAAGTAAACAGGTAGACAGGTAAACAGGTAGACAAGTAAACAGGGAAACCTTCGAGTCAAGTGGTGGTTGAGTAGCCCGAGGCGATAGCCGAAGGCGTATCGAAGCCACAACCCCGCGTACTTTTTTGAATGCTGTTGGTTTCGACTGCTTGCTACTCAACCAATGAATTATGATGAAAACAAAAGCGCGTTCATCGTGGGATGGCGCGCTTTTTGTTTTTCCACCTCAAATTAATTTTTGACGTTACGTTTCCAGTCGCTGAACGCGGAGCCGCAGAGAAAAATAAAGGGATTTTCTCGTAACTACTCAGCCTCGGAACATGTCGCTGCGAGGCGCTCTTAGTTTTGCCGAAGCAGTCTCCCCATGCCTGGAGATTGCTTCGTCGGGAAGAGCAAGAGCCCTCCTCGCAACGACATGCCTGAGCAGTTACATTTTCTCAGCGTTCTCTGTGGCTCTGTGGCAAAATTGCGTAAGGTGAGTTAATTATGCTGTCCCTTCCAAAACTCATCGTCCGTTGACTTGATCTCTTTCATTTCACCTGTCACGATGAACACCGTCCGTTCGCAGATGTTCGTCACGCGGTCGGCGACGCGTTCGAGGTTGTGCGCCACCCATAACAGCCAGTTGGCGCGTTCGATGCTCTTGGGGTCTTGGATGATGAACATCATCAACTCGTGATAGACCTGGTTATAGAGCGCGTCCACTTCGTCGTCCTGAATTGGAATGGATTTTGCCATTTCAACATCTTCGTTCACGAAGGCGATCAACGCGCGGCGGAGCATGTCCGCGCCGATCTGCGCCATGCGCGGCACGTCAATCAGCGGCTTGAGAAGCGGAGCATCGCCCATGCGGATGTTGATGTTGGCGATTCCTTTTGCATAATCCCCCATCCGCTCCAACTCGGAAATGATTTCCATTGTGGACGCCAGCAAGCGCAAATCGCGCGCCATCGGTTGTTGCGTGGCGATGAGAACCATTAACTTGTTCTCGATGTCGAAGCGTTTCTGGTTGATCTGCTGATCTTCCTGAAAAACTTTTTCAGACGCCTTAACGTCCCGCTTCTTCAACGCCTCGACCGAATCAAGAATGGCTTGCTCCACCATCGAGCCAAGTTGAAGCACGTCCTCTTTCAGTTGTTGGATTTCATTCTCGAATGTTTTTCGGAGCATATAAGCCTCGTTTGATTTGGCTATTATACTGCCAGTTTTTACGCCGCCCATTAAACGGCACAAGAGCCGGGGAGGAGACCCGGCTCTTGTGCGCTGAGGAGAGAATGAAACTATTTCCTGATCGTCGGCTGTCGCTTTGCAACCTCAACCTGCTGGCACAGGTAGGCGCTCCGCTTGCATACTGTATCTGTGATGAAAACTGCGATGAGCATTGATGTTGCGACGATCAGGAATATTTCCATGCGCACAGGATAGCATGGAGTCATCCACTTGTGCTTTGCAGAAGGTTTGCGGACGCAAAACAAATATGCAATGGTCAAACTAACGGAATTGAAAAGTAAATTGCGCTTCCCCGCCCCTCAATACTCTTTGCCCAAATTTTCCCGCCATGCGCTTCAACGATATGTTTTGCGATGGACAAGCCTAAGCCCGCGCCACTGCCCGCGCGGGATTTATCCACTCGATAAAAACGTTCAAAGATTCGTTGGACGTCTTCAAGCGGGATTCCGATTCCCGAATCCTTCACAGCGAATCGCGCCTCGCCCATGCCTGCCTCTCCTGCGGGGACGATGTCGGCTCCCAAAACGACTTCGCCGCCCGCGCGTGTGAACTTGACCGCGTTGTGGATCAGGTTCACCAACACTTGTTCGAGTCTCTGCGAATCAATTTTGACTTTCGGTAGATCGTTTTCACATTCAACGCGCAAGCGTGTCCCCGCGCGCTCGGCTTGGAGTTGCATCCGTTCGGAGGCGGAGAAAAGCAGGTCGGAGGGCGAGACAGGTTGAAGGTCCAGCACGAGGCGACCTGATTCGATGCGCGAAAGTTCGAGGAGTTCGGTCACCATCTGAGAGAGCGCGTTCACCTCCACTTGAATTTGGTCAATGAAACGGCGCGTGGCGGAAGGGTCATCCAACGCGCCGTCGTGGAGAGTCTCGGTGAGGGCTTTGAGCGAGGCAAGCGGCGCGCGGAGTTCGCGCGAGAGGTTGCTGATGAAGTCGCGGCGCACGGTTTCGAGGCGGCGGATGCGTGTGAATCGGGGATGACAATGAGTTGCAAATATTGATGGCGTATTGGCGCTTCAACAGATTCGCTTTGCAGTTCGCCGGTTTGCTGGCAACGCCGCCACGCCTCGATGAGTTGATGGTGGCGGCTTTGACGCTCTCGAGTAAAATTCACAAGAGAATTTTTCGAGTCCATGGTTTCGTCAGAATCCTTGTTTTTGACTTTAAATTACCCTGGCTATGACATCGACGCTTCTTGATCGAAGAAATGAAGAAGGATTTATTTATGACATCAAATAATTACGACGCAATCATCATCGGCGGTGGGCACAATGGACTTGTCGCCGCGGCATATTTGGCGCGCGCTGGCAAGAAAGTTGTCGTGCTCGAGCGCAGACACATCGTCGGCGGGGCGGCGGTGACGGAGGAGATTTTCCCTGGATATAAATTCACGGAGTTTTCGTATGTAGTGAGTTTGTTGCGCCCAGAGATCATCCGTGATTTGGAATTGCCGAAGCATGGACTCAAGATTCTGCCATTGCCCAGCACATTTACGCCAATGGAAAATGGCGATTATCTCGCCGCATGGGATGACCATGATTTGACTCGCCGCGAAATTTATCGTCATTCGCCGAAAGATGCCGAAGCGTATGATGAATATGCGCGTGTGATGGCGCGCGCCGCAAAAGCGATTAAACCGATTATCAATTTAATTCCACCTGACCCCTCTTCGTTAAGTGTGCGAGACATGCTTGGCTTATTGAAAGTCGGTCAATTTGCGGCGAGCCTTTCGGAGAAAGAACTGTATACGATTGCGAAACTTGCCACGCAATCCTCCGCAGATTTGTTGGAAGAGTGGTTCGAGACCGACGCGCTCAAAGGCACAAAAGCCGCCAGCGGAATCATCGGCACGTTTCTGGGTCCGCGCTCGCCTGGCACGGCGTATGTGTTGCTTCATCATTACATGGGCGAAATTGATGGCGCGTTTCGCGCGTGGGGTTTTGCGAAGAACGGCTCTGGCGGAGTCAGCGGCTCCATTCTTAACGCGGCGCAAGCGCTTGGGGTGGAGATCAGAGTCAGTTGTTCAGTGAAACAGGTCAAGGTCAAGGGTGGAAGCGCAGTGGGCGTCATCCTGGAAAATGGCGATGAGATTCAATCCAAAGTTGTCATGTCGGCGGCTGATCCAAAACGCACGTTCTTGCAATTCGTCGAACAAAAATATTTGCCTGATGATTTTGTCACGTCTATAAAAAACTTTCGCACGCGCGGCTCGTCGGGCAAGGTCAATATCGCGTTGAGTGAATTGCCAAACTTTACGGCAATGCCATTTGAAAAAGGTCACGAATCAATTTTGCATCGCGGCGCGGTTTCAATTAGCCCGAGCATTGATTACATCGAGCGCGCGTATGACGACGCGAAGTATGGGCAAATTTCAAAACGTCCGTATCTCGATATGATTTTCCCTTCGATGATTGACCCCGATATGGCGCCGCCTGGTCAGCATGTGCTTTCGTGTTTTGTGCAATATGCGCCGTATGATTTGGAGGGCGGCTGGAATGATGAAAAAAGAAATGAGTTGGGCGAAGCCGTGATTTCAACCATCGAACAATATGCGCCGAACATTCGCAAATGTATTGTGGGCATGCAAGTGATTTCGCCGAAAGATATCGAAGCCATCGCGGGCATCACTGGCGGAAATATTTTTCACGGCGAATTGTTATTGCATCAAATCTTTTTCCTGCGCCCCACCCCGCAATGGGCAGATTTCCGCACGCCGCTCAAAGGATATTATTTCGGCGCGGCAGGCGCTCACCCTGGCGGCGGAGTGATGGGTGCGGCGGGGATGTTGGCGGCGAAGGAGATTCTTAAGGATGGGAATTAGACGATAGACCGTAGACGATTGACCATGGTACACCCTCCGCTCATCGCTTCATTCTTATCTGGAAGTTGATTCTGTTGAATAGAGTTTGGTTTACGCTTTGGATATTTTTACTTTATTGAGAGGAAACAACAAATGAACTGGACGGCTTTCCTTTACACAGCTTTACTATGTTTTATCTCTATCATCATCGAGGGCGTGTCTGCAACAAAAGATGGAAAACAATGGTTTGAGTCTTTGAAACAACCCAAAGCTTCTTTCCCGTTTTCATTTTGGTATGTGGTAGGCGGATTGTATTACCTGATTTGTGGTGTGATTGCATATCGTCAATTTGCTAATTCAGATATGATTTTCTCAACACCTATTATTATCTTGGCAGTAATCATGTTCTTCAATGGGGCAACAAACTTTATCCTTTTTCGATATAAGTCACTCAAAACTTTTTATGGGATTTTATATCCATTTGCTATATTGTTTGCAGTTTTGGTTTATTTGTTGGCACAGCAGGATATTCTCTCGGCAAGCTTGGCTTTGATATATCTTGTATGGCTGGTTTACGATCTTTATTACTTCTTTAATCTTTGGAAATTAAATTCATAAGGCAAGTTTCATAAAAGGAAGTTATGACAAATCACTACAACACCATCATCATTGGCGCGGGGCAACCCGCACGGACGTGAACGTCCATGCTACTCTTACAAAGTCCGCTCAAGCGGACTAGCCGACTTTCAGTCGGCTTTGTACCGCGAAGCGTAGCGCGGGGATTAATCCCCGTGCGGGCATGGCAGGCAAAATAACACTGCGATTGTAAAGGATTTATTTATGACGAGAACTTATGATCACATCATCATCGGCGCTGGACATAACGGCTTAGTCGCTGCCGCGTATTTAGCCAAGCAAGGCAAAAAAGTTTTAGTCCTTGAACGCCGTTCTATCGTCGGCGGCTCTGTGGTCACTGAATCATTTGCTGAAAATTTCACAGTTGATTCTGTGCAAACAGGCGGGACTCTACGCCCTGACATTATCAAGGATTTGAAACTTCCACTTTCCAAAGTAAGTGAAAGACCTGCATTTATTTCCTTACAGCCAGATGGAAATCACATCACTCTCAACGAAGAATCTATAAAGCAATTCTCTGAAAAAGATGCAAGCCGTTGGAATGAATTTGTCCGCTTTATGGATAAAGCCGCCAGTATTTTAGATGCGGCGTATGCCACCATCATGCCACGCTTGCCAAAGAATCTAAATCTCCGTGATGGCTACGGATTATTGGAATTAGGTCTCGAACTTCGGCTTGCTGGCAGGAAAGACATGCTCAACTTCATTCGAGCATTGCCCATGTCCGCTCAGGAGTTGGTCGAAGAATATTTTGAATCGGAAATCGTGCGAGCCGCGATTACCTCGGTAGCGATTCACGGCTCCACGCTTGGACCCATGTCCGCTGGGACGGGATACACGTTAATTCATAATTGGTTGAATCGCGGTGGATTGAGTCATGTCAATGTTGGTAAAGCAAGTGCAATTACTTCTGCTTTAGAAAATGCTGTGAAATCTTTTGGCGGTGAAATTAGAATTGAGTCAGAGGTAAAAAGTATACAAGTAGACAACTACACATGTAAAAGCGTTATGCTTTCAAGTGGCGAAGAAATTTTTGCAAATACAATTATTTCATCCGCAGACCCAAAACATACATTACTCAAACTCGTCGGCGCACAAGATTTGCCGCCCGAATTTGTTTGGCACACACAATCCATCAAAATGCGTGGATCGGTTGCAAAAATCCACTTACAAACAAATGGAAACCATGGAATTCCCGAAGGGACTTTGTGCATCGCGCCGTCAATCAAATATTTAGAGAAAGCCTACGACGCGGCAAAGTACGGCGAAATTTCCGAAAAGCCTTATCTTGAAGTCACAACATCGGAGAACACAGTTTCGATTCATTTTCAATTCGCTCCATACAAATTGAAAAATAGCGAGTGGAAAGTGGAAAGTGGAAAGGTTGAGAAAATAGCGCTAGAGACTCTCTCCGAATACTTCCCCAATCTCCAATTACTAATTACTAATTACCATGTCATCACTCCTCTCGACTTGGAAACCACCTACGGTCTCACCGAAGGCGACATCAATCACGGACAATTGATGTTAGATCAATTCTTATTCATGCGTCCGATGCCAGGTTGGTCGAATCACAAAACGCCGATTGATAATTTATATTTATGCGGAAGCGGAGTCCACGGCGGAGGCGGAGTCAGCGGGGTGAGCGGGAGGAATGTAGTGAAGGTGTTGAAATAGAATCAAAACATCCGAAGCCGCAAAGGCTTCGGATGTTTTATATTTCGTGGAGCGGATTGGTAGTCCGCCTTATTTTGCTACAGTCAATACAAACTCTAGCGAAGTGACTGTCACGTTAAACGTGACAGTCACTTTTTTACAGTCAACACAACACCATTCTGCGACGGATCGTACAACAGCAAACCCGTCTCGGTCATATTCGACGGGATGCCTGCCGCGTCCACCCGAGCAACGACCTCATCGTACGCGTCCTGAGTCGGCAACTCGATGGTGAAGTAACGCAGACCCACCGCATCGGGCGGCGGAGGCGGCGCGCCGCGTCCCTGCCACGTGTTGAGTCCGAGGTGGTGATGATAACCGCCCGCGGAGACGAATCCCATTTGGAAAGGTTTCGCAACGCCCGTGATATCGAAGCCGATGACGCCGTGATAAAAATCCACCGCTTCATCCACATCGCGCACATGCAAATGGACGTGACCGATTCGCGCGCCAGGCGGGATGGGCGCGTCGAGTTTGTCGCCCTCATTCAAGTTTTCGAACAGCGCGTCCACGTCGAGCGCCTCGCGCCCATCGCTCCATGATCCGTCTTTGCGATACGTCTCGAACTTGCCGTCTTTGAACGTCCACGTCCCGTCTTCGGGCGATTCGCAATACAACTCGATGCCGTTATGTTCAAGGTCATCGAGATACGTGGTCTTCGTCAGAATGTGATCGGTGGGCGAGTTGGGATATTTCAACGCGAACAGACGACCGACTGCGATCGCCAGCTCGCGGCGATTCGGAAACAGATACGCGACGTGATACAGCCCCGTCACGCCTCGATACTTCTTGACGTCTGCCTGCTCCACCAATTGGAGCAAGTCCGCGCCCCCCGCGCCCAGCCCCGCTTTACCGTTTTCCTTCCAATGCAATTTGAATCCCATCGCCTGTTGATAGAAAGCGATCTGGTTGTCGAGATTCGCCACCGTGAGCGAGATATTCCCCATCATCGTTTTGGGGTGAATTGAAAATTCGGATTTGGTTTCGGTTTTTGGTTGAGTCATATTTTCTCCAGCGCTCTTGAGACGACTTTAGAATCGATAAACTTTCGAGAGAAATTCTTTGCCACGGATTTCGCAGATTTTTTTTAGACCAATCCGTGCAAATCCGTGAAATCTGTGGCTGAGGTTTTTGCTTTCATCTGCGTCCCAATTGCCTTTCCGATGATAAAATCCGTTTCATGCCCAAGCCAGTCATTTTTTCGATAGACGACGACGCCTCCGTTTTGAATTCCATCGAGCGCGACCTGCGCTCGCAGTACGGCAGCGACTATCGCATCATCCCGATTAATTCTGGCAAGGCGGCATTGGATTATTTGAAGAAGATGGAACAGCGCAACGAAACCGTCGCGCTGTTTTTGGTTGACCAGCGTATGCCCGAAATGAGCGGCGTTGAATTTCTTGCGGAGGCGATGAAGACGTATCCACAGGCAAAGCGCGTCCTCCTCACCGCGTATGCCGACACGCAAGCCGCGATTGACTCGATCAACGAAGTGCGGCTTGATTACTATTTGATGAAGCCGTGGCATCCGCCACACGAGAAGCTCTACCCGATTTTGGATGAACTGCTTGAAGATTGGAAAGCGCACGCGCGGATGCCGTACGAGGGAATCCGCGTGGCGGGAACGCTCTGGTCGCTGGGCAGTCATCAGGTGAAAGATTTTCTCACGCGGCATCAAATCCCCTATCAATGGCTGGATATCGAAAAAGATTCCAACGCGCAAAAGTTGGTTGAAGGCGTTTCTGCTGAAACGAAACTTCCCGTCATCTTTTTCCCTGATGGCAACGTGTTGATCGAACCCAACCTGCAAGAACTCGCGGACAAGGTCGGTTTGCAAACGCGCGCCGCGCTTCCGTTTTACGACATCATCATCATCGGCAGTGGACCCGCAGGTCTCGCCGCGGCGGTGTATGCAGGTTCGGAGGGATACAAATGTTTGGTCATCGAGAAAGCCGCGCCTGGAGGGCAGGCTGGCTCAAGCCCAAGAATCGAAAATTATCTCGGCTTCCCAACGGGCATCTCAGGCGACGATCTCACGCGCCGCGCGGTCACGCAGGCGAAAAAGTTCGGGGTCGAGATTCTGTCCGCGCAGGAGGCAACTCAAATCGTCGTGAATGAAGCGTATCGCATCGTCAAGTTAAAAGATGGGGCTGAGATATCCTGTCACGCGGTGTTGATCGCGACGGGCGCGTCGTTCCACATGTTGAAGATGCCAGGCGCGGACGCGCTCACAGGCGCGGGAATTTATTACGGCGCGGCGTACACCGAGGCGATGAATTACAAAGACGGCGACGTGTTCGTCGTCGGCGGAGCGAATTCGGCCGCGCAAGGCGCGATCTATCTGAGTCAATTCGCGCGCAAGGTGACGGTGTTGGTGCGCGCGCATGAACCCACCGCGTCGAAACATCTTGTGGACGCGATGCAAAGCAACGCGAAGATCGAAATTCTCACCGACAACGATCTGCTTGAAGTGAAGGGGGGCAACACGCTCGAACAAATCGTCATCAAAAACACGAAGAGTGATGAAATAAAAACATTCGATGCTTCGGCATTATTTGTTTTTATCGGCGTGCGCCCGCAAAGCCAGATGATCGCAGATTTAGTTTTGCGAAGCGACAAAGGATACATCTACACTGGTCCCGATTTGATGAAAGATAAAAACCCGCCTCCAAACTGGACCCTCGAACGGGATCCGTTTCTCCTCGAAACCTCCACGCCTGGAATTTTCGCGGCAGGCGATGTGCGGTATGGAACGAGTCACCGCGTCGCCTCCGCGGTTGGAGAGGGCGCGATCGCGTACGCGTTGATGAAGGAGTATTTGAAGTCGTTGTAGACAGGTAAACAAGGAAACAAGTAAACACGGTGGTTGAGCGCAAGCAGTCGAAACCACTAGTAACCTGCAAACAATTGCTTTCTTGAAACTGGTAGTCTCGATACGCTCCTCACTTCGTTTGTCGCTACTCGACCACCGATGTATAAATGAAATGAACCTCCAAGACCTCCGCAAGTCACCTCTCTTTCAAGGCTTGTCCGACTCCGAGTTGCAACAACTCATGGATAATGCCAAGCCTGTCTCTTTACGCGCGGGTGAGTTTCTGATGAAGCAAGGCGACACGGGCGATGCGGCGTTCGTGGTCGTGAAGGGCGAGTTTGAAGTCACAAAACAATCGGGGCAATCGGTGATCAAAATTGACGTGCGGAATCCAGGCGATGTGCTGGGCGAGATGGCGTTGCTCTCGCGTTCGCCGCGTTCGGCAAGCGTCGTGGCGATCACCGATTGCGAAGTTCTGCGGATCTCACCCCAAGCCTTTGAAAACCTTTTATCCACGAGTTCAACGGCGGCGCTGGCGGTTTTGCATTGGGTGATGAATCGTCTCAGCCAGAATGATTCTTTGCTCCACCAGCAGGAACGGATGGCGGCGTTGGGAACATTAAGCGCGGGGCTGGCGCATGAGTTGAATAATCCCGCCGCGGCGGCGCAGAGGAGCGCGGCTGAGTTGCAGAAGACGGTCGTCAAGTGGCAGGCATTGACTCACGAGATCGAATCGGTCGCGTTCAAAGAGAATCAAACGGACTGGTTGAATCAATTCATGCAGGACGCGACGCGGCGGTTCGAGTCGCGCGTCAAGCTGGAGGCGTTGGAAAAGATCGACTTGGTGGATCAGCTCCAATCGTGGTTGGAAGCGGGCGGGATCGAGTCCGCGTGGGAGGTTGCGCCCGCGATGGTCAACTGTGGGTGGACGATCGAGTCGCTGAAAGAGTTGAAGGCATCCGCAGTTTTCAAATTATCCGTTCAATGGCTTGGCGCAAGCTGTTTGATGATGGAGTTGCTTTCGGAAGTGCAATTGACCGCCGCGCGCGTTTCGGGGATCGTGCGCGCAATGAAGTCGTACACCTATCTCGATCTGGCGCCGTTGCTCGAAGTGGACGTGCATGAGGGACTCGAAAACACGCTGGTCATCATGCAACATAAACTGAAACAAGGCGTGACGGTGAAGCGCGAGTACGCGCCGAATCTGCCGCGCATCGAAGCGTATGCGAGTGAATTGAATCAGGTGTGGACGAATATCATTGACAATGCTGTGGATGCGATGAATGGAGACGGCGTGATCGTTTTGCGCACATACGTTGAAGACCATCATGTTGTCGTTGAGATCATCGATAATGGTCCAGGCATTCCTGAGAATATCTTGATGCGAATCTACGAGCCATTCTTTACGACCAAACCGCCAGGGAGCGGAACAGGACTCGGCTTGCACATTTCACATGACATCATCGCGAATCACCATCACGGACAGTTGCTGGTGATGTCGAAGCCAGGCGAGACGGTGTTCAAAGCGGTGTTGCCGATTAAGATTTCATAGATACCTCGTTGGTCGAGTAGCCCGAGGCGACAGCCGAGGGCGTATCGAGACCAACAGGTACGCATATAAACTCTTATA
>Ga0073900_10002004_pt1 | contig 10959 bp, 9 predicted proteins | sample KloWWTmetKNB5Kit_FD_66666 | JGI IMG/M metagenome (GOLD analysis project Ga0073900, IMG submission 66666) | Active sludge microbial communities from Klosterneuburg, Austria, studying microevolution and ecology of nitrifiers - Klosterneuburg... | ecosystem: Engineered > WWTP > Aerobic digester >... | reverse complement strand
ATTGCCTGCCCGCCGCCATCTTGAAGCAGCATCGCGTTCTGAAGCACTACCGGCGATGCTGGTATCACCGGCAAAGCAGATGGAGTCATCGACGGCGACACCAAGTCAGACAAAGAGTCGTCAGTTTGCTGCATGTCTCGAGGAATCAGCGTGCTCTGCAGCAGCTCCGGCGATGTTCCGGATAGGGCCGATGTTGCAACCGTAGTGCTTGGATTTGATGTTGGGTCATGTGAGGCTAATGAGTGAGCGATCTGGTGTGCATTGCCTACATCATTCAACAAGCGACTGGCTAAGTTACTGTCGCCCTTGTTGTCGCCCGATGCATCCACATTGCCGGATGCCACCTTCTTATCACTGTTTGCTTTTAGTGATGCCTGCTCAGAAGATTCGGACGTCGACGCAGCATGACTGGTTTCATGTTTATGTAATGCTTTCTTATTCGTTTCTTCCTTGCTGATTGCTTCTTTACCCACGGTATCTTTATTCGTTATTTTCTCACTTGTCGATTCTTTGTTAGCCGCTTCCTTACGCGCTATCCCAGAAACTTCACTCGCCAGGACTTTACCAAACTCCTTGGTGGCAGGATTCTTGGTTTCGACAGAACCTAAGCTGGGTATGGCTGCTACATTACCCGCTGGTGATTTGATTTTTGATGCCATAGAAATATCTAACATACGCTTTTAGCCTCACACAATGGTTATCGCACTACTGATAGATAAGCAATCTTCATGCCATTCAAGCTTCCACTGACGTATTACTCATCGTTTTTGGATGAAAATGAGTCGTGGCGTGAAGCATTTGCAGAAAATTCATCCTGCAACTTTTGCTCTTGTTTTATTTGATGCTTGTTTTCTGCATCTTGATGGCGTTGCGACAGTGTTTCGTAGGATTTGAGCTTACGCTGATAAGACATGAATTCATTACTGCCTACAATCTTTTTATTATGAGCATGCAAAACGACTTGCCGCTGTTCATTGACAGCAGCATCGAGTTTAGCCATAAAAGCCATAAAGTTATGCCATTCGATATGATCGATTCCTTTTGCTTTAGAATCCTGAAAATGGGATTGATAGCTCTGGCGGTATTGCATGAGCAAATTTAGTTTTTTCTCTGCTTCCTGATGTTGAAAGTTTAATTTTCCCAATCTCTTGGCAGAAGCGTCCGTTTGCTGTTGAACCAAATCCAACAACAATTTTAAAGATGGCTTTTTGGGCATAACCATTCCATCCTTGCAAACTAAATTACTTCGTTGCCCAACAGTCTTGTGAGCTTCTCAAGACTGTTATCAAAGTTCTCCTGTTGAGACATATTCTGATTCAAAAATCTTTCCAACTCAGGATAAAGCCTGATCGCCCGATCCAGCTCCGGATCTGTGCCAGCAACATAAGCACCCACGCTGATCAAATCATGGCTGCGCTGATAACGTGAATATAAGCTTTTAAATTTTCTCGACATATCCACTTGTTTTTGCGAAACCACACTGGTCATAATGCGACTGATTGAGGCTTCGATGTCAATGGCAGGATAATGCCCGGATTCAGCCAATCTGCGCGACAGAACGATATGACCATCGAGAATCGCTCGGGCACTGTCTGCGATAGGATCATTTTGATCGTCCCCTTCCGTCAGAACCGTATAAAAAGCTGTAATTGAGCCATTCACTTGGTTACCATTACCTGCACGTTCTACCAACTGCGGTAATTTGGCAAATACAGAAGGCGGATAGCCTTTGGTCGCAGGAGGCTCACCGATCGCCAAAGCAATTTCCCTTTGTGCCATCGCGTAGCGTGTGAGCGAGTCCATGATGAGCAATACATGCTTGCCAGTGTCGCGAAAATATTCGGCAATTGCCGTTGCATAAGCCGCACCTTGCAAACGTAACAATGGGGAGGTGTCAGCCGGTGCTGCAACCACTACCGAGCGTGCAAGCCCCTCTTCGCCAAGGATATGCTCAATAAATTCTTTGACCTCACGACCACGTTCCCCGATGAGACCGACAACAATTACATCAGCGGTGGTATAGCGTGCCATCATGCCGAGTAACACGCTTTTGCCGACGCCACTGCCGGCAAACAATCCCATCCGCTGCCCTCGCCCAACCGTCAACAACGTGTTAATTGCTCGCACCCCAACATCCAATGGGACTGTGACTGGAATTCGCTCCAATGGATTATAAGGTCGACTGTACAACGGTACGTTATGTTCTGTACGAGTAGGCCCGAGTCGATCAAGAGGCTCACCAACACCATTCAGAACACGTCCCAGCAGCTCTGGCCCAACGGCAATATGCTTGGCTCGATCGGCCGCACGTCTTCTTGGGTGCTGTACACTGCCCACTTTAGGATGATCGCAAACAAGCTCAGTGGGCACGACTTTTGCCCCTGGTGCCAATCCATAGACATCCGTCGTTGGCATTAAAAACAGACGCTCTCCGGAAAACCCTACTACTTCAGCGGAAACACTGTGTCCATTGGATAGAAAAATGGTGCAACTGCTGCCAACAGCCATTTTGAGCCCTACCGCCTCCATCACCAGCCCCGCCACCCGTGTAACCGTGCCGCTTAATGAGAAAGGATTAGTGGGAGCAATCAGTTGGGTACAATTGTGTAGAAAACTATCCCATTGTTGATAGCGAGTCATTTCAGTCTTTTTTCTCTAGCCAACTATCATCCCGACCAATCGTTGCCAGAATCTTGTGCCAGCGTACTTCTATGCTGCCATCGATTTCACTGCCGCTGGCCTCGATGCGACACCCTCCCCGGGACAATCGCTCATCTTCACGAATGGACCAACTATCCTGCGCCAACGGCTTCTCCAAGTGTAAATGAACCAGCTTCGCATCCTCTGGATGCAAATAAAGACGAGGATGTTGCTTGGCATTCGGCAAATTCCGGATCGCCTCCTGCACAATGGGTATGATCAACTCAGGTTTGATGATCAACGCCTGGGTAATCATCTTTTGGGCCAATGCAATCGCCAGATCCAGCAGACCACCAGCAACCTGCTGATCCATCTGATGTAAATCCTCATCCAGACTGGATAATAGCGCATGCATACGATTCACTTCAGTTTGTACCTCAACTTCAGCTGCTTGCCTGCCTTCTGCATACCCCGCAGTATTGCCTGCTTGATAGCCTGCGGCATATCCTGTTTCCTTAGCATCCTGAAAAACCGCGGCAATTTCCTCTTCTGTCGGCCATTTAATCTGATCGCGCCCATCTTCTTGATCGTTATTTTCAGGCACCAAGTCCACTTTGGGCTCTTGCCTGATCGAATCCAGCGTTTCCAGCGAATCCATTTCCCAGCGCTGATAGGCACTGAACTTTTCTTTGGGGATAATTTCGCTTGTCATCATAAGTAAGCCTTTGTTTCAACCATAAATAACCAAACAGCCGTTACCACAGGCGATTAAGCCAACTTCATCAGCCCCTATTCGCTAAATGAAATTGTCTTCACCTTTTCCACCCAGCACGATTTGTCCGTCATCCGCAAGCTGACGCACCACCTTCAGAATTTCTTTTTGTTCCGCTTCTACTTCCGATACACGCACTGGCCCCTTGCTTTCAAGATCTTCTCTCAATGCTTCAGCCGCACGTTGCGACATATTTTTGAAAATTTTCTTACGCAATTCTTCCTGAGCCCCTTTCAAAGCAATAATCAGCGACTCTGACTGCACTTCTCTGAGGAGCAATTGAATACCATGATCATCAATATCCAACAGGTTATCGAACACAAACATCTCGTCCATAATCTTTTGCGCCAATTCTTCATCAAACTGCTTAATGTTATCAATGACACTGGTTTCCTGAGCCGTCGGTACATAATTTAAAATTTCAGCAGCCGTGCGTACCCCACCCAAAGCTGCTTTACGGATGTTATCGCTACCCGATAATAATTTTGTCAGCACATCATTCAGTTCACGCAAAGCAATCGGTTGGATACTATCCAGCGTAGCAATACGCAACAAGGTATCGTTACGCAATCGCTCAGTAAATAAACTCAGTATTTCACTTGCCTGATCACGCTCAAGATGGACCAAAATCGTAGCAATGATTTGAGGATGCTCATTCTTAATAAGCTCAGCCGCTGCCGGCGCATCCATCCACTTCAATCCCTCAATCCCACTGGTGTCATCGCCATGTAAAATTCGGTCGATGATGTTGGAGGCTTTCTCATCACCCAACGCATTAGTCATCACTTTGCGAATATATTCAGCTGAGCCATGGCCCAACGTCGTTCTTCCTTGCGCATCATTGCAGAAATCTTTCAGTACGCCTTCGACCTCTTCACAAGTGATGTTCGACAAGGCAGACATGGCTTCGCCCAATTTCTGCACTTCTTTGGGACCGAGCAACTTGATGACTGATGCAGCCTCTTGCTCACCAAGTGTCATCAACAGAATTGCACTCTTTTTAATTCCATCATCATCCATTTCCAGACACCCATTCTTTAACAACACTGGCGACAATCGCAGGCTGATCTACAGCCAGCTGCTTAGCTTTCTTAAGATTTTCCTCATACTCTTGTTTTTGCATAGTCTCCTCAAGTGCCCTTTGCTCCATTGCTCTTTTTTCTTCGATGCTTTCTGCTAATTGACCTACGACGACTTCACCAACTGCCGGCCCAGGCAATGCTGGAACTGGTGGTGGCATTAAACTTTTTAAGAACGGCCGCAGGATCTTCAGCAAGAAAAACAAAACCAGAGCACCAATTAATAGTTGTTTGACGATTTCTTTCGCCAACATAATATTTTCTGGATCTTTCCAAAATTCTGTATCCAATACGCTCACATTCTCCGCAGTAAACAAACTGTTGGTTACTGTCAGCGAATCACCTCTTTTCTCGTTGTAACCCATGGCTTCTTTCACAAGGCTATTGATTTCCTTGATCTCTTCGGCAGTTAACGGTTCGTTCGTCACTTCACCGTTCTCATTTATTTTCTTGCGATAGTTCACGACCACTGCCGTAGTGATCCGTTTGATATTGCCCGTGGCTTGTTGGGTATGCTGTACCGTTTTATCGACTTCATAGTTTGTCGTCGATTCTTTCTTCTGATCAGTCGGTATAACCGGCTTTTTATCACCCTCTTCCTTGTTAGCCTCGATTGGTGCCGCAGCAGGATCGGGTGGACGGTTTGATAATGCTCCCGGAATACCGCCATCCATTTTTGAACCGACAGAAGTCGCTTCAGAAGTTTGCTGACTTCGAATAGCCGCTGCATCCGTTTCGGTATTATTGGGGCGGTAAATTTCTTCTGCACGCTCGATGCGGGAGAAATCCAAATCTGCAGTCACCTGAGCACGTACATTGGCGGCACCGGTGATTGGAGTCAGAATAGCTTCGATACGACGAATATAGCTATCTTCAAGCTCTTGCAGATATTGCAATTGCTTAACATCAAGTCCTTTGTCCTGCTTATTGTCATTCTGCGTGCTGAGTAAGTTGCCATTTTGATCAACAACAGTCACATTTTTGGTGGGTAGATTAGGCACGCTGCTAGACATCAAATGTACGATCGCGCTCACCTGATCAACACTGAGCACCCTACCTGGATGTAAATTCAGTAACACAGACACACTGGGTTGCTGTTTCTCCCTCGAGAAAACCGAAGGCTTAGCAATGGCCAAATGTACACGCGCACTCTGAACTGCCGACAGTGATTGCACTGAACGCGCTAACTCACCCTCCAGCGCACGCTGATAATTGACTTGCTCAAGGAATTGACTGGAGCCAAATTTCTGATTCTCCATGAGTTCAAAGCCGGGTAATCCACCTTTAGGCAATCCTTGACCAGCCAGTTTGAGACGTACTTCGTGCACTTGTTTGTCAGGAATCAGAATGGAACCACCATTGTCAGAAAACTTATAGGGCACATTCATTTGTTGCAGAGAGCTGATGATGGCAGCACCATCCTGATCGGATACGTTATTGTAGAGAACACGATAGTCAGGTGTCTGGCTCCACAACATAGCACCGACTAATAAAGCAATGACGGCCGCCGCTGCCAGGATCAGTCCCAGTTTTTTCTGATTAGAAAGCTGACTAAGGTGCTCTAATCGAAATGCTGTTGTAGGTGCTGTCGTATTGGATCCGCTAGGTACTGTTGCCACGAACTCTCTCCTGCTAAAATTCCTGAACACTCATCAATCAATATTAGTAATCCGCCAGAATTTGCACGACACAGTAAGCAATATTTTTGCCCGGATTAAAAATACCCATTCCTTCTTAATACCCAATTAACTATCGTTAATCACAGTAAGTGAATCTCTCAAAGCGATATGTACTATTTGTTCGCCCATTCAATTTACAAGCATTCCTGCCGTAAACACACTTACTCACTTCGATAGGGAACAGAATCTTTTTTGATGTGATGATTATCGATAAATTTATAAAATACGAATGCTCAAATAGAAGAGATTTGCCCGCCTTATTCAGACCATTAAGCAGACAGATACAAATGTATGCTACCCATCATTCATAACCACTGTCACTCAATCCAGTGCAAACAAACAAACTCATTGAAGTTAAATCGGTTCCGGCAGATCAGGCGCAGCTTCAGCTTGCATTTGCGGCCTTTAATCAGGCTTCGGAGCAACTTTCAGGTGTGTATCAAGAATTACAACACCAAGTTGCCCAATTAACTCGTGAACTTGCATTGGCCAATGGTGAGTTACACCGACAGTTAATTGCCAAGGAGGATTTGTCCCGGCAGTTGAGTTTCTTGTTGAATGCACTGCCCGGCGGAGTTGTAGCGCTCAATGCTCAGGAATGTATCGAGCAAGTGAATCCAGCCGCTATTGCAATACTCGGCCAGCCATTACTTGGATTAACCTGGCACCAACTTATTCAGGAACGATTATCGCCCGCTGCACTCACAAATGAATGGCATGTGAAATCACAGAATGCAGGGGAGCAACGCCGTATCCGTGTTGAAAGCAGCACAACGGATTCAGCAGGCAGGCGTATTCTGCTGGTGAATGATATTACTGAAGCCTATGCAATCCAGGAGCAGATAAGACGCAATCAACGCCTGACTTCAATGGGTGAAATGGCCGCCAATCTCGCTCATCAATTGCGCACCCCGCTTTCCACGGCATTACTGTATGCCAACCATCTCGGCAGTGACACATTGACTCCCGATGAGCGTCGTAAATTTGCAACAAAAACCATTGAGCGCTTGCACCACTTAGAACACTTAACAAAAGATATGTTGCGCTTCGTAAAAGGCGAAACGACTCAACTTGAAAAAGTCGTCATCAGTGATTTGTTAGCAGAGCTACAACAAGTGATTGAACCCCAGATGGCTCCGCTTAATTTGCAATTCATCATACGTGATCATAGTCATGCAGAAAGCTTAATGACAAATCATCAGGCATTATGCGGCGCCATGATTAATCTGCTTGAGAATGCGATTCAAGCATCCTCTCCGGGAGATCAAATCGTTTTATCCAGTAATCTGGAAGCAGAAAATATTGTTCTGAGTGTGCATGATGATGGACCTGGTATCGATAGCGCATTGCAAGAAAGATTATTCGAGCCTTTTTTTACCACACGTTCAGAAGGTACGGGCCTGGGCTTAGCCATTGTGCGAGGAGTCATTCAATCAATGGGAGGTAGCGTGCACATTCATTCACTCCCCAATGCGGGCAGTGAATTTGTTGTCCGACTGCCAAGAAACAAAGGAGGTTGAAGCAATGAAACCATTACCTATTCTGGTGGTTGAAGATGATCTGGATCTGCTGGAAGCAATTTGTGCCACCATGCAATTGGCTGGTTATCAAACACTGGCTGCCTCCAATGGAGATGATGCCATGACTTTCTTGCAGGGCTGCCCGATTGGAATGGTTGTCAGCGATGTGCAAATGAAGCCCATCGATGGATTGACGCTTTTGAAAAAAATCAAAGCATTCAATCCAGAACTTCCCGTTTTATTGATGACTGCCTATCGAGAAGTCGATAAGGCGGTGATTGCCATGCGCTCAGGCGCCTGTGACTATTTGTTGAAGCCATTTGATCCCGATAGCTTGTTGGCGTATATCAAACAATATGCGCTGTCTGAATCTGAGCAAGATGGTCAGATTATTGCCAAGGATCCACGGACACGAGCGCTATTATCCCTAGCCAAGCGTGTTGCAAAATCTCCAGCAACCGTCATGCTGACTGGTGAGAGCGGATGTGGCAAGGAGGTATTCTCGCGCTATATTCATCAACACTCATTGCGCGCGAATAAACCATTTGTAGCCATCAATTGCGCGGCTATTCCAGAAAACCTGCTAGAAGCGACTTTATTTGGTTACGAAAAAGGAGCTTTCACCGGTGCAGCTCATGCCCAAGCTGGAAAATTTGAGCAAGCGGAGGGCGGTACATTACTATTGGATGAAATTTCCGAGATGCCACTCGAGTTACAAGCGAAGCTATTGAGGGTATTGCAAGAAAGGGAAGTGGAAAGAGTGGGAGGGCATAAAACGATCAAATTGGATATTCGGGTGCTAGCCACTTCTAACCGCGATATGTTAGCGCTGGTTAAAAGTGGTCGATTCCGTGAAGATTTGTACTATCGACTGAACGTATTTCCGATAGAAATCCCCCCTCTGCGTGAACGCCCACAGGATATTGAGCCTCTCGCGCACAAAATTATAGAAACCGCCATGGCCGAATCAGGACTGTTACCTCGAAAATTGACACCGATGGCCATTTCTAAACTGACTCAATACGCTTGGCCAGGAAATATCAGAGAACTGGAGAACGTCATGCAGCGTGCCATGATTCTGGCAACAGATACGATTGATGCAGAGCATATCAGTTTACCGGTAGCTATTCCCAGTCCAGAGACTGATCAGCAAGGCCCGGAATCGTCGACACAAGATATGAAAACATTGGAACGCAACCATATTTTGGAAACGCTTGCAGCGGTTAATGGTTCACGTAAATTAGCCGTTAAAAGATTAGGCATTTCTGAACGAACCTTGCGCTATAAGCTACAGCAATATCGAACGATGAATTCATAGAAAATATTTGAATATTTTGACTTTTAATAGATACTTGATATCAAACTATGTTGGAGTAGGTCATGGATACACCTGGAATAGATAACATTCTGCAGCAACTGCAGGCAGCCTCAGCCTTAGCATCTGGCGCAAAAAAACCATCGGCACCTGATGAAATAGTCGGTGTTGATTTTAGCGAGAAGCTAAAAGCTGCCGTCGATCAGGTCAATAATGCGCATCAGGTAGCTGACAAGCTAAGCGCACAATTTGTCAGTGGTGAGTCCAATGTTGATCTGCATGAAGTGATGATTTCACTTCAAAAAGCAAATGTATCCTTTCAATCCATGATACAGGTACGAAACAAACTGGTAACCGCTTATCAAGAAATCATGAACATGCAGGTTTAAAAAATGCTCAATTGTGATAATTCCATCTTCATCCCCCATTTCATTCTCATTTTATGAAACTTCGGATCCATGGGAATTAGCATACCTCAATATTTTCTATGCCAGGAATCTAAAAAGAATTTACATTATTTATCAGATAGTTAGATATTTATTGCCTAATGCACAAATATCTAACCGATCATCTGGTTTTCATGCTAATTGAAAAGGAATGCAATCACCTTTAGATGCTTCCTGTGTTTGACACTCAATCCGGCATACAGTACATTCAATTTCAAGAGAGAAACAGCTTTTCCCCTTTATATCTTGCCTTTTATCAAAAGCTTGTAGTCCTATGCATGTATAAAATTCCAATTGTAATAGTAGGTATCAATCCTCGTAGTGGTACCAATTATTTGTATCAATTACTGGCATTACATCCCAATTGCGTTGGCTCCAAACATCATGGGGAGGATTATTTGCTATATGGATCAGATAAATATTTGGATTTTTACCGTACTGTCACTATGCATTGGTATCCCCACTGGAAAAATAGCCATCTTGATTTCAAGCGGGCTTTGGAAGTTGGATTACTCAATTATTTGGATCCTGGCACCGGTGAGGCCAAGTATATGATTACAAAAACTCCATCGGCAATTAATTCTAGAAATTTTCTGGATGTATTCTCTGAAGGTTACATGATCATTATCACTAGGCGCGGACAAGATCTAGTAGAGTCGTTTACGAAATCCTTTCATGCAAGGTTTGAAGATGCAGTCAGAGGATGGAAAAAGGGAGCGGCTGCAGTTCATGAGGTTATTAACAATCCTGAGATTATGAATTCAGGCAGGGTTATTGTTATTAAGTATGAAGATCTCTATCAGAAGAATGGCGAAGTTATGACTCAAATATTAGATTTCCTGAAGCTGGACAAGACCCAGTTTGATTTTGATAAAAGTGAGAAACTCGATGTTATGGGCTCTTCCATCTTTAAAGGAGATTCTGGAAAGGTTACTTGGAACCCTATACCAAAAGATGAAACATTTAATCCATTAATCAGGTCTAGTCACTGGGGACGTTTTAAGCATTACAGATACAACTGGATAGCTGGAAAATATTCGCAAGAATTAGGATATGAGTTGTATTACAACTCAAAAAATCCAATATATTGCATTTACAATATATTGTTGACTATGTATGACTTTCTTTTTCGATTGGCAAAACGGATTTTTAGCCCGCTTAAAACGCGCGAAAAAACTCAAACTAAAATATGAGAAACTCGGAATCTAAGAATAGATTAATTATTTCAAACTTTGCATCTTTCCCGAAGATGCATGTAGCGTTGGTGTTGTAGTAATCAAAAAGTGAATGAGTGTGAAAGAGATGGCAATAAATGCTGACCAGAATTTAACCTGCAAAAACTCCCTCAAATCTTTGATGCTATTGCTGGTTTGCATGATTCCTAACTTACTGTTCTAAGTCAAACATAAATCAACAATCAAAATGCACTTAAAGATCGAATCTCTAAGTGCATTTTTTGTATCGCAAGAGTGACATCATTAAACTGTGCTTTATTGATTAGCATGAAT
>Ga0073900_10001997_pt1 | contig 10989 bp, 10 predicted proteins | sample KloWWTmetKNB5Kit_FD_66666 | JGI IMG/M metagenome (GOLD analysis project Ga0073900, IMG submission 66666) | Active sludge microbial communities from Klosterneuburg, Austria, studying microevolution and ecology of nitrifiers - Klosterneuburg... | ecosystem: Engineered > WWTP > Aerobic digester >... | reverse complement strand
GTCATTTAATATGAAAACACCGTTTTGTGCTTTCGGACCGTTGCCGCGTTGAAAGAAAAAAGTTTTTTGATTGTAAAAAATAACTCCTTCTATGTTGTAATCTTCCGCAGAAATGTCAAACTTTTTTTGTAAACTGTCATGTTGCAATTGGATGTTTCGCTCTGTTATTTTACCTGTTTTTAAATCATAGGAAAAAAGCTGATTTCTTTTGATACCTGAACCTGACCCAAATAGTTGCAATTGATTTTTTACTAAAGTAATCGATTCAAAATCAGGTTTGTTTTTTTTGTCAATTGATTTTGCCGCTTCAGCAACTAATTCAATTAAAGTTAAATTCTTAGACGAAAAATTATATTGGTACAAATAGGTACTATTGTCTTGAATCAAGAATAATTTATCTTCCGTATAAACCAATCCCGAAGCTGATCCGATATTCATAAGTATTAAAAAAACTTCTAACTGAAATTTCTCCATGATTTTTTGTATTTTGGTGTAAAATTAAACAATCTAATTCTTATCAGATGAAAAATATAAAACCTGAACAATTTCGAGTCGATTCAAATATAAGTTTAGCGAAGGCTCCCACTTTTTTAGATATTGAAACTTCCGAAAAAAAGAAAGAAAAAATTCTTCAAAAAACCCGTGAAAAATTGAGCAAACTACAAGATATGATGTATGCTCATAATCGATATGGTGTATTAATTTGTTTGCAAGGAATGGATACGGCAGGAAAAGACAGTTTGATTCGTGAAGTTTTTAAGGAGTTTAATGCCCGTGGCGTGGTTGTTCATAGTTTTAAAACACCAAATTCTTCAGAATTAGAACATGATTTTTTATGGCGACATTATTTGGCTTTACCTGAAAAAGGGAAATTTGCTGTTTTCAATCGTACACATTATGAAAACGTATTGGTCACACGTGTTCATCCGGAATATATTATGAACGAAAATATTCCAGGTATTGAAAAGGTGGAAGATATTACGCCTGAATTTTGGGAAAATCGTTTTGAAAGCATCAATGCCTTTGAAAAACATGTGGCTTCAAACGGTGTCATTATTTTGAAGTTTTTTCTTCATTTGAGTAAGGAAGAACAACGTCAGCGACTAATGAGACGTTTAGAAACAGAAAAACATAATTGGAAATTTTCTCCCGGCGATTTAAAAGAAAGAGCTTTATGGAATGACTATACTACCAATTATGAGGAAGCCATCAATAAAACTTCAAAGCCCCACGCTCCTTGGTATATTGTGCCAGCGGATAATAAAGAAACAGCACGGTACATCGTTGCAAAAACAATATTGGATGAACTTGAAAAATACACCGATATTAAAGAGCCGGAAATGGATGATAAAGTGAGAGAAAATATAGCCTTGTATCGAGAGTTTTTAAAAGTGGAGGGTTAATCTGCTAATTTACTAAAAGTATTTTTACTCTATTTAAACAGAAAATGTGCTATACTTACTGATGAAAGATAGCTATAAAAACCATACTTTTGCCATCGTTATAAAATAATGATGACACTCAAAACCTATACACAAGAATTTGGTTATAATCTGCGATTAGCCTATCCTATCATCATCGGAATGTTAGGGCATACCGTTGTGGGAATTGTTGATAATGCGATGGTAGGTCAATTGGGGCCAAAGGAATTGGCTGCTGTTTCCCTAGGAAATAGTTTTATTTTTATAGCCATGTCGTTGGGAATTGGTTTTTCCACCGCCATAACACCCATTGTTGCCGAAGCCGATGGTGAAAAATCAATTGAAAAGGGTAGAGGTGCGTTTCATAACGGTTTGTTTTTATGTACGTTACTTGGTGTGATTTTGTTTTTGCTTATCTTTTTTTCCAAACCATTGATTGCTTATATGGGACAACCCGTAGAAGTAGTAGAATTGGCAAAACCTTATTTAGATATCGTAGCTTTTTCATTGATTCCATTGATTATGTTTCAAGCTTATAAACAGTTTGCCGACGGTAAAAGTGAAACCAAATATTCTATGTGGGCGACGATTATTGGAAATATCGTCAATGTAATTATCAATTATTTTTTAATCTTCGGAATTTGGATTTTTCCTGCCTTGGGAATCGTTGGAGCAGCTATAGGCACAATTACTGCACGTATTGTCATGCTTGCTTTTATGCATTATGTGATGGTGAAAAAGCCTAAATTCCATCCCTATTTTGAAAAATTCAGTTGGGATGAGATTTCGAAATCGACTATTAAAAAAATTGTCAATTTAGGTACGCCTTCTGCTTTGCAAATGTTTTTTGAAGTGGCATTGTTTACCGGAGCCATTTGGTTGTGTGGAATGATTGGAACTACGAGTCAAGCTGCTAATCAAATAGCGTTGAGCTTGGCTTCTTTAACGTTTATGTTTGCGATGGGACTTAGTGTGACAGCGATGATTCGAGTGGGAAATCAAAAAGGGTTGCAGGATTATAAAAAATTGCGAATTGTTGCAGTATCCATCTTTCTATTGGCTACTTTGTTGGAAATAGTTTTTGCATTACTATTTATTATTTTCCATAAAGTACTTCCAATTCCTTTTTTAAATTTGGAACAAACAATCCATTTACAAGATAATTTGGAAGTAGTAGCCATTGCTTCACAATTATTGATTGTAGCCGCTTTGTTTCAAATATCAGACGGATTGCAAGTGGTAGTTTTAGGAGCTTTACGGGGTTTGCAAGATGTAAAAATACCTATGTACATTACTTTTGTTGCCTATTGGGTGATAGGGTTTCCAATTTCAATTTATTTGGGATTATATACTGAACTTAAAGCCATTGGGGTTTGGATTGGATTGTTAGCCGGTTTGTCAACTGCAGCTGTGTTTTTATTCTATCGTTTCAATACCTTAACAAAAAAATTAATTATTCAAAATAAGTAAGCATGGAACTTAAACCTAAATTTGGATTAGATCAATTGCTTTTTGGGATGAAGCAAAAAGATGTTGAAAGTTTATTTGGAAAGGCAGATTCAGTTTTTAAAGATGAAGATGATAATCAGATTTTATTGTATAATGCTTTAAAAGCCCGTTTAACTTTTTATCAAGAAGAAGATTTTAAATTGGGTTATATCATTATATCAAATCCTGAAATACGTTTGTTTAATCAAAAAGTGATTGGTCAAGACTTAATTGAAGTGAAATCTATTTTGGAAAAAAAAGGGTTTAATTTATTTGAAGAGGAAGTATTTGATAGTGTGACCAATTACTTCAATGAAGAGAATTGGATAATTTTACAAGCTGAATTTGGTCAAGTGATAAAAGTTGAACTGGGTGCAATCATTAAAAATCAAGATGAATTTGACTGGAAATTCAAAACATAAAAAAACCGAAACTTTTTGGGTTTCGGTTTTTAAATAGAAATTATTTAATTTCGATTAGTTCCGTATTAAAAATCAAAGTTGCTTTTTCAGGAATAACCGGAGGTCTTCCACTTTCTCCGTAGGCTAACCAATAAGGAATAATCAGTTTAACTTTTGCTCCTTTATTTAATAACGCAATTCCTTCTTCCCAACCCGGAATTACACGACCTTGTCCTAATACAAATTCAATAGGTTGATTTCTTTCATAAGAACTGTCAAATTGTTTGCCATTTTCTAATTCACCAATATAATGTACGGATACAGTATTACCCGGTTTTGCATTTTCACCGGTTCCTGTTTTTTCAATTATATAAGCTAATCCTGAAGGTGAAATTTTTGCTTTAGGAAATGTTTTTTTAACGTATTCGTTAAATTTTACTTTTTCAATTTTTAATGCTTCTTCTTTTTTCTTTTGCTTTTCTATTTCAGCAGCTAATCTACCTTGAAAAACTTTTGGAGCATCAAATTTTTTAGCGGCATCACCTACACGAATGATAGTTACTTTGTCCATCAAATCATTTTGGGCAATAGCATTCACTACATCTTGACCTTCTATAACTTTTCCAAAAACAGTGTGTTTTCCATCTAAATGTGGAGTAGCTACATGGGTGATAAAAAACTGAGAACCATTCGTTCCGGGGCCTGCATTTGCCATAGATAGTATACCGGGGCTATTGTGTTTTAAATCGGTAATTTCATCTGCGAATTTGTACCCTGGGCTACCGCTACCGGTTCCTGTTGGATCTCCCCCTTGAATCATGAAATTGGCAATAACACGGTGAAATTTAAGTCCGTTGAAAAAAGGTTTTCCTTTTAAATTGGCATCAGTTACTTCCATGTTTGTTCCTTCTGCCAATGAAACAAAATTTGCTACTGTTATGGGTGTTTTTTCATACTCTAATTTTAAAAGGATTTTACCTTTTATAGTTTGAATTTCTGCGTATAGACCGTTTTCAGTTTGAGCAAGGGTAGACAAACTAATGGATAGAATGAAAATTGAAATTATTTTTTTCATGTTTTGTTAATTTTATAATTATTGTTTAGGTAATTCTTCAAATAGTTCGATTTCAAAAATTAAATTTGAATTTGGGGGAATAATTCCGCCAGCACCTGCTTCACCATAACCTAATTGAGAAGGTATGAATAAAATAGCCTTATCTCCAAAGTTTAATTTTTCTAATCCTTCTAAAAATCCCGGAATTAAACCAGTTTTATTGCCGTATTGAAATGGAAATGGGGTATAGGCTTTAGCATCGGCTCTGTTTTGATCAAATTTTCCAAAAGCTTTTGAAACATCCTCTTTACTACTGTCAAAAAGTTCTCCGCTTTCAAAAAATCCGGCGTAGTGAACATAAACAGTGGAACCATTTGCAGGTTTTTTTCCTTTTCCTTTTTCATAAATAGCATACTGTAATCCGGAAGCTGTTTTTTGAGCTGCTTTTTTCTGGGTTTCGAAGAAGGCTAATTTTGTATCTATAACTTCTTTGAATTCAGCAAGAAATGCCTCTTTTTTGATGGCCTCTTCCGCTTCCATTTTTTTTCTGTTTTCTGCTTCTGTTTTCAATCGGTCATCAAATACTTTCACAGCATCAAACTTTTTAGCTGCTTCACCGTTTCTAACGATAATAATACTCTCGATTACATCATCTTTTACAATAGCATTTACTACTTCCTGACCTTCTTTTACTTTACCAAAAACAGTATGTCTACCATCTAAAAACTTTGTTTCAACATGGGTTATAAAAAATTGTGAACCATTCGTTCCGGGACCTGCATTTGCCATCGATAAAGTGCCCGGACCTTCGTGTGATAAATCGGTTATTTCATCCATAAAATTATAACCCGGTCCGCCGGTTCCGTCTCCATTTGGATCGCCACCCTGAATCATAAAATTAGCTTCCACGCGATGAAATTTTAAACCATCATAAAAAGGGGCTCCCTTTTTTGATTCTAAAGTTACATGCTTATTTTTCCCTTCGGCTAATAATATAAAGTTTGCTACGGTTATAGGTGTTTTGTTGTATTCTAAGGATACAATTATTTCCCCTTTACCGGTTTTTATGACACCAAAAATACCGTCTCCCAAACGGTCATAGTTCTCTCCACAAGAAACAAGAAGAAGAGAAGTCAAACTTAAAAATAGAAATACAATTTTTTTCATTTTTTTTAAATAATTATTGATTTGAGCTGTTGTTATTATTCTTTATTACACTTTCTTTTTTGAAATCTGTTAAGGTAACAGTACAGATTATCGGAACATTTGAACCAATTCTGTTTTTATCACCCAAATAGCCATAAGCGATGTGAGAGGGAAATAGAAAAGACACTTTTTCATTTTTTCGCATTAATTTTATACCGTCACGAAGGCCAATCATTATTTCTTGTTTGTCAACTAAATAATTTTGAGGTCTGAGCTCTAATGCAGTATAAATAACATTTCCTTTTAAATCAAAAATCTCATAATCAAAAAAAGCAACATCCCCACGTTTAGGGCGCAAAGTATCTTGTTGGTTTTGTATTTCATACGTATACCAATATCCTTTTTCAGAAGTAAGATATTTTTTTTCAGGATTACTTTTAATGATGGAATCAATTGCTTTTTCTTCGGCTACAATTAATTTTTTATTTCTAATAATTGACTCTTTCATAAAACTACCGGACGATTTATAAATGGGCTTTCTTGCTTCCGGTTCTTTGCAACCATATGCGAATAGCATGCCAAAAAATAAAAGGAAAATAAAATACTTAAGTTTCATTTAGAATTTTAATTTAGGGTTGTTTTTTACAATTTGTTCAAAATTATTAATGGTTTCCTTCATCGAAACTAATGATTTTCCACCGGATGCATTGATGTGACCGCCACCATGAAAATGTTCCCGAGCTAGTTGATTTACGTCAAAATCACCGATGGAACGGAGCGAAATTTTAATAATTCCTTCTTCTTTGTTTTCGATAAAAATGGCAGCAAAGATAATGTCTTTGATTGATAATCCATAATTTACAATTCCTTCTGTATCTCCTTTTTGAAAGTGATAGCGATCAAGTTCTTCTTGTGTTAAAGTAATATATGCTGTTTTTTGAGCTTTCAAAAGTTTCATGTTTTGAAGAGCTTTTCCTAGTAATTGTAAGCTTTCGAATGAATTATTGTTGAACAACAAATTATGAATTTCGCTATTATCAATTCCTAAATCAATTAAATGAGCAACCGTTCGGTGAGTCTTTCCTGTTGTTTTTGGGAATTTAAAAGAACCGGAATCAGTTACAATTCCTGTATATAAACAAGTTGCGATGGTTTTATCTATTAATTCTAAACCATTTAAAACTGCAATAAAATCATAAACCATTTCACAGGTTGAACCATAAGTTGTGTCAGAAAAGGTTACTTCCGCATATGAATCGGGGGCTTGGTGATGATCTATCATGATAAATGGAGCTTTGAGTGTAGTCAAATCATTTTCCATTTCTCCTATTCTATGAAGAGCATTAAAATCTAAAGTAAAAATCAATTCTGCTTGATCTAAAACTGCTTTTGTACCTACTTTATCTTTTTCATATATCAGAACGGTTTCTGAACCCGGCATCCAAGCTAAAAAATTAGGAAATTCATTAGGGGAAATAAGTATAGGTTGGTGATTTAGTTTTTTCAGAAAATGGTATAAAGCTAAGGTTGAACCCATGGCGTCACCATCAGGATTTCGATGTGGTAAAATGACGATTTTTTTAGAACTCGTCAATAGCATTTTTGCTGTTTCAATTTGAATTTCTGTCATAGTTTGCGAAGTTACATTTTTTTAGCAAAAGGTTCTCATTTCGCTAAAAAAAGTCCAAGCCAAACCGCTAATAATCCTGTGACAATTAATAATGCAAAATATTATTAGGCTAAAAAAGAATGTTGGTTTTGGAAAATTCTAATATTTTCATATCTCAAAGTTGAAAAAGTAGGGTAGTTACCATATAAACCATTAAGTAAATAAAGAAGAAGCATAGTAAAACTAACTTCCGATGATAACTTCTAAAAAATTAATAGAAAAGTTTTTATCATTTGAAATTTAATTTTATCATTAAAATAGTTAAAATAAAATATGAGGGCATAAAAAAACCTTCTCAAAATGAGAAGGTCTTTACTGTGAAAAATCAATAGATTAATTCACTAGTATCTTTTTCGTAATAGATTGATTTTCAGATTTTATTTTAATAAAATAAAATCCGGAAGGTAAATTTTCAACCGTATAGATATTATTAGTCTGAGTTGGTTTTTGAATTTGTTGCATCAATTGACCATTGATATTAATTAATTGAATTTCGTCCAATTCCATTTCAGAATCTATATTAATTCTTCTGTCATTGGTTGGATTTGGATAAATTGAAATGGTAGCCAATGTCTCAAAATTTGTTGTAGAAAGGGCTTGACTCCAAATTTGTTGAACATATTCCGGATGATCAATATAAGGGTTTCTGTTTCCTTGATAAATATAAGCATTATCATTACGGTCAATTTCAAACTGGCTTACAGGGTCTGAATTATGCCAATCTACTAGCATTTGTAAAAAAGGTAATTTGAATACTTGATTTTCAGTTCCATTAAACATTGGAAAGGAATAATTGTCTACTTGCGTTTCATAGCGAGTGGCAAAATAGAATAATATCCGGGCAATATCTCCTTTAAATTCATCGATAGGTTCGAACGCTTTTCCGGAATATTCGGTAACCGATATATCACCAAGTTTGGAACCATTTGTTGAAGTCCAAGTTGGATTATCAATAATACCAAAAGGATAATTGCTTCTTCGATTGTTTACATAACCATCTGTTGGAATAAGTTGATGGATATCGCCAACCATCGGCATTTGTGAGTTATAAGTGCTTTGAGGAACTATATGTTCACCGTTATAACAATCTGATTCACCTTGGTAACTACCACATTTGTCGTTGGCATAATAACTATAGTTGTAGGCATCTGTTGCATTGGGTTTTTCAGAATACATATCTAAAATAGAACCATCATCTTCATAATAATGATCTACATCGGTAGTTTTAAATCCTTTTATATCCGTGAAAAGATTGTCATACGAATTACCATCATGTCCATTAGTAATTATTGTTTTCAATTTTGTTTTTAAAGTATAACCTGTAAAACCAATCGCATTATTATAATATCCGGGGGGAATTGTTTCTATAGAATTTTGAGCGAAAATAAGTGATGAAAATAGGTACACCACGATGTAAATTTTTTTCATTATAATTTAATTTGAGGTATTTGTTTTTTAAATAAAGTAACTAATTTACAATCACTTTTTTAGTAATAGATTGATTTTTAGAAGATATTTTTATAAAATAAAATCCAGAAGGTAAATTTTCAATCGTATACGTATTATTAGTTCGGGTTGGTTTTTGAATTTGTTGCATCAATTGACCATTGATATTGATTAATTGAATTTCGTCCACTTCCATTTCAGAATCTATATTAATTCTTCTGTCATTGGTTGGATTTGGATAAAGGCTAAACTCAAAAGCAACCATTTGTGTAGTTGATAAAGTTCCCCAAATATCTTGAGCAGGAAGACCTCCCCAAATTTTTGTAGCTAAAAAAGGATTATCAATAAATGGATTTCTGTTTCCTTGACCGTATGTGTTATTTGCATTAGTCAAGTAGTTATTTCTATTTATTTCAGTTTGTGAAACCGGATCTTCCGCATTCCAAGTTAAAAATAAATCAATCATATCATCACCGGCATCTGCATTGGCTCCAACTCCAATATTTGAAGGTAAGCATTGATTCCCATAATGAAGATACATATACATAATTATTCGTGCTACATCACCTTTCCATTCATCACCGGGATACCAATTTGCACCGACAACAGTAGAATTTCCAGAACCGATTGCATATTTTCGATTTGCTCTTGTGCCATTACGCTGAACGTCACAAGCACGTAGCATATGAGCGTCAGCTCCGGGACCACTTTGACCTAAGTCAGGTGTTCCAACAGATTGGGCATAAACGTGCTCTCTGTTCCACTGACCATTACTACCGCCATTATCATTTTTATTTCTGCTTAAGTCGTTGGTTACATCACCATCGGAACCGTTTTCCCAACCGTATACTAACAATACATTTGCAGAATTAGAAGGATCTAAATCAGTAATTTTTAAAGCATTCCAAACTTGAGAATAACTAAGCTCTTTGGTATGAGTAGTAATTATTAGTTGAGCCAATTGATTTTTAAGCGGTTGACCGTTTAAACTAAAGTTAATTCCATTGTAATATGCTTGCTGAGAAAACCCAAGTGTTACAACTAATAACAATAAAATAGAGTAGATTTTTTTCATTTAATTATTCGTTTTTACGTTCTAATAAGGCCATATAAAACCCATCAAAACCAGATTCTGAGGCTAGAATTTTTTTATCTTGTACAAAGGTAAAGTTTTTACCGTTTTCAGTAGTTAAGAAACGCTTAATTTGTTCTTGGTTTTCAGAAGGTAGGATAGAACAGGTAGCATAAACCATTTTTCCACCCGGTTTTACAATTCTGGAATAACTTTCTAAAACTTCCGCTTGCACTTTACGGATATTGTCTATAAATTCCGGTTGTAGTTTCCATTTGCTATCGGGATTTCTTTTTAAAACACCTAGGCCACTACAAGGAGCATCGATTAATACACGATCAGCTTTTTCGTATAGTTTTTTAATTACTTTCGTAGAATCGATAATACGGTATTCAATATTGAAAGCCCCATTTCGTTTTGCTCGAAGTTTTAGCTGTTTTAATTTACTTTCGTATAAGTCCATCGCAATTAACAACCCTTTGTTTTCCATTAAGGATGCCATATGCAAGGTTTTTCCACCAGCACCAGCACAAGTGTCAACTACTTTCATTCCGGGTTTTACATCTAAAAAGGCAGCTACAAGTTGTGAATTTGCATCTTGTACTTCAAATAAACCCTCTTTAAAAGCATCGGTTAAAAAAACATTTGCCCGCTCTTTCAAGACTAAGGCATCTGCTTGTTTTTCAAGGTAATCTGTTTCGATATTTAAATCCATCAAGATTGCCCGCAATTTTTGTTTTGTTGTTTTTAAGGTATTCACTCTTAAAATAACTTGAGCCTGTTGGTTTTGAGCAGCAATTTCTTTCGACCAAAGTTCTTCTCCTAATTCTTTTACACCCATTTCATCCATCCAATCGGGAATAGATTCACGGTATTTTCTTATTTTGGATAATTCATCAAAACGACCTTTGATTTTGCGTTGCGGAGTTCCTTCCAATTGTCTCCAATCAGGTATTGGGTAGCCTCTTAATACGGCCCAAGCGGCGAACATTCTCCATAAATCATCCCTGTCGTAAGGTTCTTTTACTTCAGCAATTTCGCCATATAAACGTTTCCATCGAACAATTTCATAAATGGTTTCAGCCACAAATTTTCTATCGGAACTTCCCCAACGTTTGTCTTTTTTTAATGCTCTAGCGACAACTTTATCAGCATATTCACCTTCGTTAAATATGGCATTCAAGGAATCAATTGTTGTGTAAACTAAATTTCTGTGTAATCTCATTTCAATAAAATAGCCTGCAAAGGTACTATTAATTATGAGTCAGTTAACTAATAAACGTTAAAAATTC
>Ga0073900_10001996_pt1 | contig 10990 bp, 9 predicted proteins | sample KloWWTmetKNB5Kit_FD_66666 | JGI IMG/M metagenome (GOLD analysis project Ga0073900, IMG submission 66666) | Active sludge microbial communities from Klosterneuburg, Austria, studying microevolution and ecology of nitrifiers - Klosterneuburg... | ecosystem: Engineered > WWTP > Aerobic digester >... | reverse complement strand
TTTTTATGCAAGTTTGACACCGCTATCCTAGCCGCCAAATGGGCGTATTCTGGATGCACGATGGCCATTGACGCCGCCGTTTCTGCCGCCAAATTGTCCAGCTGAGACGTCGTCACTCCGTTATAAATCCCTTGGATTACCTTTTTGGCAATCTCGATTGGATCTATGAACTGTTGATTCAATCCATAGCAAAGCTTTTTGATCCTTGCCGTGATTTTATCGAATGAAACATCTTCATTTTTGCCGCTTCTTTTAATTACTTGCATACTATAATTTTTTTTTGACTGTCTATTAATTTTTTTTAGGGCGATTCTCGTCAAGGACGAGACCGGGCTATTCGCCTTACTGCGTGCCGGCTTCTATCCCTATCGCAACCCCCTTTTGTTAAATTCTTTGTTTTACTTTTTTAAAATTCGGCATCCAAGGAGAAAACCTGCTTTTCTCTGTCGGTCATGACGCCTGACTTTTGATAGTCAGCCACCCTTTTTTCAAAGAAATTGGTTTTTCCTGGAATCGAAATCATTTCCATCCATGGAAATGGGTTTTCAGCGTTGTAGATTTTCTTTTGTCCCAATGATACCATCAATCTATCGGCCACGAATTCGATGTACTGACACATCAAGTTTGCATTCATGCCAATCAAACCAACTGGCAGCGCATCTGATACAAATCCTTTTTCTATGGTCACGGCATCCTCGATGATCTCTTTGACCACCTGTGGATCCAATTTATTTTCTATATGTTTATTATAAAGAAGACAAGCAAAATCGCAATGCAATCCCTCGTCTCTAGAGATAAGCTCGTTTGAGAAGGTCAATCCCGGCATCAATCCCCTCTTTTTCAACCAAAATATGCTGCAAAAAGACCCAGAGAAGAATATTCCTTCTACCGCAGCAAAGGCAATCAATCGATGGTGAAAACTTCCATTTTTTATCCATCTAAGTGCCCATTCAGCTTTTTGAGCCACCGCTGGCATATTGTCTATGGCGTGGAATAAATAGTCTTTGTCTTTATTGTCCTTGATCAAAGTATCGATAAGTAGAGAGTATGTTTCGCTGTGGATATTTTCCATCATAATCTGAAATCCATAGAAAAATTTGGCTTCAGGATACTGAACTTCACGAACGAAATTTTCAGCTAGATTCTCATTGACTATGCCATCACTGGCTGCAAAAAATGCTAAGACATGCTTGATAAAATGCCTTTCATCATCATTCAATTTGGATTCCCAATCTGTGATATCTTGACTCAAATCTAACTCTTCCGCGGTCCAAAATGAGGCTTCAGCTTGCTTATAAAACCTCCAAATTTCGTCTTGGTGTATCGGAAATATGACGAATCGGTCTGGATTTTCAACTAAAATTTTTTCTGTTCTCATTTTACTGCAATATTAAACATTAGGCTTAAATTCTGAAGGGGACAACAAAGGTAATTTGTTTAAACATAGAAAAAAAATATATTCGTTTTTTTAATATATAATTTTTATAGTTATGTATTTTATGTTCATATACAATACTTTATAACAAATTATATCTATTTTTCCTCCGCAACTCTTTGTAAAAGTAAAATTACAAAAAATCATAATATGTCCTTGTAAATAGTTATCCACATATGTGGATAACCTACCTATCGCACTGATTTTTAGCGTCTTGTAACTCCAAAAAGTTCACTCATTTTCAGCCTTTTTGAATAAAAAAAGATTTTTATTTTTAAACTAGATCTATGATTTTTTTAAATAGGTACATTTTTTATAAAATCAAAAAATTTGTTTGCTCTATAAAAATTTATTTAATCCTGTATTTACATTATCGACGACAATGAATTTTCAGTATTCTTGTTTTTCACAACCCTCTTTTTTAAGAAATATTTCACATTTCATTAAACCAATTTAACTAGGATGAGTCTTAGAATCTAAAATTAAAATCAAGGCAGAATGAAAATGAGGTACACTAATCAAAAATTTAAATCGGCATTTCAAAGATACAAAATTGTTTTTCTATTCATTTTTAACGGTATTATTTCAGTTCGAGCTCAGACCAACTCGATCATCTTAGGGCGACCCACGGATCATTCTATAACAGCCAGCGTCATGTTTGACCAAAATGTGCAGTTTTATTTGGAATACGGAACTAAGTCATCTGTATATCCTTCGACCACCAGTACTTTTACATCCATTGCGAATACTCCCATTGAAGTTAGCCTCAGTAACCTTGAAGCCAACACAAGATACTATTACAGGATGTTATACCGACTAGTAGGCTCCAATAATTATACTGCTACACCTGAGTATTCATTTCATACTCAAAGAGCAGTTAATAGCCCTTTTACCTTTACCATCGAAGCAGATGAGCATCTTTACGACAAAAAAGGTGTAAAGAATATGTACAATGTCACTTTGGCCAATCAAGCAGCAGACAAGCCAGACTTTATGCTTTCTTTGGGCGATATTTTTGGAGATGACCACCAACCATTTTCGATTACGTCGGGGGCCCTAGATTCATTGCACAGAGATTATAGACCATTTTTAGGAAATATATGCCACTCCGTACCTTTCTACGTTTGTTTGGGCAATCACGAAGGTGAAAATGATTATTATTACGGGATAACCCCACCAAATAATCTTTGCATAATGGCTACACAATGGAGAAAATTCTATTATCCAAATCCATATCCAGACGGTTTCTACACTGGCAATACTGATATAGAGCCATATGGCATTGGAAATCCAGAAAATTATTATGCTTGGACTTGGGGAGATGCACTTTTTGTAGTTTTAGACGTTTATCGGGATCAATGCGATACTTCTGCAAAGCCTGGTGGCTGGAGTTGGACGCTCGGATTTCCGCAATATAATTGGTTAAAAAACACCTTAGAAAGCAGTAATTCGAAATATAAATTTGTTTTTGCGCACCATATACGTGGTCAAGGCAGAGGCGGGGTAACCAATGCGAAACTATATGAGTGGGGAGGTTACGATGGACAAAACGGCACTAATTATAATTTTCCAAACAAACGACCAGGCTGGGCCAAGCCAATACATCAATTATTCATAGACAATGGAGTCAATATTTTTTTTCAAGGCCACGACCACGTTTTCGCTCATGAAGTCCTAGACAATATAACCTATCAATCTGCTCCAATGGCCGCCGATTCAACCTACGAAATAGGAATGTTAGCCAATGCTGATGCTTATGTTTCTGATACTATCAATGGAACCGGTCATATCAGAGTTAATGTTACTCCCTCTTGTGTGAAAGTCGATTATATCCGCGCTTATTTGCCAGCTGATACTCTTAGTGGAGCTCATCGCAACGGAGAAATTGCCTTCTCGTACACCATTGGCACTTGTGCTGTTACGGGAACTATAGATCCCAAGAACGAAGAGATAGTCAACATCTTTCCTAATCCTGCTAAAGATAAATTGACCATCCAATATGCCAATGATACCAATATATCTCGCTTAGTTAGAATACAAAATGCCGTAGGCCAAACACTAGTTCAAACACAATCTCAGACAATCGACGTCAATCACATTCCCGATGGTATATACTTCTTGACCATCGATGCTGACAATAGCCATATCGTAAAAAAAATAGTTATTAATCATTAAATTTTATAGTTAAAAATGCATCGCAGATTACTTTTCACTTTAGGTATTCTCTTTATTTTTTGTGCAAAAAATGTAGCTCAAACTGTATTTAGAAACGAAATATTAGGGAGGCCTACGGCCAATAGTATTACGGTACAATTGATGTTTAATGACTCTGCGGACGTTCGTGTCCAGTATGGCACATCGAGTGGCAATTATACCAATCAAACTGCTTGGCAAACATTTGCAGATAGCACACCTGCCGAAATAGTCATATCCGGGTTGCAAGCTGACACAAAGTATTATTATCGAATCAATCATCGCCGTCCAAATACCAATACTTTTGTATCAAGACCAGAACATATTTTCCACACACAGCGACTACCCGGGAGCTCATTTACTTTTATAGTCCAAGCAGATCCTCATTTAGACGAACAAAGTGATACCGCCTTGTATCGATTATGTTTACAAAATCAATTAGATGATTCGCCAGATTTTATTGTGGATTTAGGGGATTTTTTGATGACCGATAAATTGAAAAACAGGGCTAATCAAATACCCCGAGATACAATTCCTTATCGCTGTAATTTGTTAAGAAACTTTTATGAAAAAACTTGTCATTCTGCCCCTCTTTTCATAGCTCTAGGCAATCATGAAGGAGAATCGGGCTGGTACTTAAACGGAACCACGAACAATATAGCCATTTGGGGAACGCAAGAAAGGCAAAAGTACTTTTTAAACCCTTTTCCTGACAACTTTTATACAGGAGATACCACGCATCATAATTTTGTTGGGCAAAGAGAAAATTATTATGCTTGGCAATGGGGAGATGCTCAATTTATAGTTCTAGATCCATATTGGTACACATCTCCGAAGCCAGATTCGTTGCACGGATGGAGGTGGACTCTAGGGAAAACACAATATAACTGGTTGAAATCTACACTTGAAAACTCTAAGGCCAAATTCAAGTTTGTCTTTTCTCATCAAATCATAGGAGGTGATCCTGATGGTCGAGGGGGTGTAGAATATGCCAATTTATATGAGTGGGGAGGTAACAATCTTGATGGAACACCCGGCTTTGCAGCCAATAGGCCCGGCTGGTACAAACCCATCAAAGATTTATTAACGGAGCACAAAGTAAATATATTTTTCCATGGGCACGATCACTTTTTTGGGAAACAAGAGAAGGATTGCATGATTTATCAGGAAACCCCACAGCCTAGTCACCCCAATTATTCCTCTGTTAATTATGCAGCAACCTACGGCTATGTGAGTGGCCAAATCTTACCCCAATCAGGGCACTTAAGGGTTACTGTAAATCCTAGTGGAATTCAAGTTGAATACGTAAGGGCTTATTTACCTCAAAATGAAAATGCGTCACGTCACAACAAGGATGTTTCAGCCACTTATTTTATCGGAGCTGTGAATTGTTACGATTCTCTCTCTACAGGAGTACCTGTCTTGTGGAATAGCGATTATGCCAATGAACTCGTATATCCAAATCCTTTTTCTACCGAAACTAAAATTGAATTTACACTGTCCAAAGCCCAGAAAATAGATCTCACCATATTTAACGAAAAAGGTCAATTGGTTCGAAAATTAATAGCTGGAAGCCTGGTACCACTCGGTAAATACCAAGTAATTTGGGACGGAAAAGATTTTGCTGGTGCCGAACTCAATAATGGTGTGTATTACTATACAATCAGAGGTGAAGATAAAGGGGTCAAATCTGGGAAAATAATTTTAATAAAATAAAACGCATTATGAAAAAAATATTTACGGTTGTTATCTTTTGCTTGGCTACCTCTTTTATTTTTGCTCACGACATAAATTATGAAAAGGTAATTTTAAGAAATTGGTCTATTGAAAAAGAAAACCGATTTATAGAAGGTTCATTCTATATGTACAAGAAAGATATGGTGTATATAGAAGACATCAACAGCAATATTATATCGATTCCCTTGTCAAAATTATCGGACACTGATAAAGCATTTGTTCTACAAAAATCAAATAAAATAGCGCAATTTAATCAGAGTACACCCTCCATTGTAAGTTCGAAATTAACTTGGCAATCGTTATTCAATTTTCAGTTTTGGTTGGTAGGATTTTCATTGTTAGTATTTGCAGTATATATTTTCAATTTCACAGAAAAAAAGAAACTAAAATATTTGATACCCATTTTGGCGGTTGGTCTTAGTGTTACGCTGTATAGTTTTACCACCAAAGCCATAAAAATACTACCGCCACTATTCTCCCCAGCCTTTATAGATTCAGCATTTATACCATTCAAGCCCAATGTACATACTTTTTGGGACAATGCTTATTTCTATGTAGATTCAAAAGGCATACCAACGACTCATGATATGATGGTTGGAATTTCTAGTAGAGGGTGGCAACAACAAGTCCCCATACCACAGTGCTATATTGGGTCCAATGCTTGGTCGATTCCCCTTTCTCCGGTGATGTCTTCTAATCCCATCCCTGTGGATAGCATTCATTTTACTAGGGGTGCCATCGCCTTAGCAGTGAATGGTGTTCCGATATTTAATGTACATACGAATACTGGAGTAGATTCGTATTTAGATGGTCAATTAGACAACTTTGGGGGACATTGTGGGCGAGCAGACGATTACCATTATCACATTGCTCCCTTGCATTTATATAGCTATACTTCCACTTCGTTGCCGATTGCCTTTGGGCTAGATGGATATCCAGTGTACGGCAATGTAGAACCAGACGGTACGCCTATGCAGTCTTTGGATGCCAACCATGGACATTTATTCAAAGGTCTTTATCATTATCATGGTACTGCCTCAGCCCCATATATGATCGCTAGGATGGCGGGGCAAGTGACAGAGGATGCAACGCATCAATTAATACCACAAGCGGCTGCACGACCCGTAAGGCCCTCATTAACCCCTTTGAGCGGCGCATTAATTACCTCATGCATTCCCAATGCAACTGGCAATGGTTATATTTTGGCATATACCCGAAATGGGATAAAGGATTCAGTTGTATATAATTGGTCAACCAGTGGTGTTTACACTTTTAAGTTTTATACGAGTGGGCATCTCGATTCTACCAAGAACTACAATGGTTTTTTACAATGCACATTACCTATATCTACAGGGATAAAGGAATATTCAAATCCAGAGGAGGATTTTGTTATTTTTCCTAATCCAACTAAAGGAATTTTTCAAATTCAGTTAAAAAATAATATTTTGCAAAAAGACGTAAAAGAAATTTCTATTTTTAATTTGCAAGGTAAAATAATTTATCAAACCAAGCAATTCTCTCCAACCATAGAATTAAAAAATGTGCCTAAAGGGATTTATCTGATTCATATAGAGTTACCTCAAAAGCATTTAACTCATAAATTAATCATTCAATAAATGAAAAAAATCATACTTCTTGCACTGATCTATTATGTTCCAACCCTATCATACGGCCAAATGGTAAGCAAGACCATGTTGCGACTTCCTGACACAGGTGCGAGTACCAGCTATACCAATACATTTGGAGAAGACAATGACTTTAATTTATTTACTCCATTTTATATAAACAATGGCAACGGAACCCTTACAGATGGAGTCACGGATTTGATGTGGCAGCAAAAAGATGGAGGCGAAATGACAATTGAGAACGCAATGATATATTGTGATACGCTTTCTTTGGGAGGATATACAGACTGGCGACTTCCTAATGCCCACGAGTCATTTAGCATCCTAAATATGCAAAATACCAATCCTGCACTGGATGCATCTATGTTTATAACAAATGGAGCCGAATATTGGTGGACTAGCAATAAACAAGCAAATGACACAAACAAAGTATGGGTAACAAATGCTGGTGGAGGAATCGGCAATCACCTTAAAACCGAAACTTTGAGTGCCGGTGGTACGAAAAAATTTCATGTTCGGGCTGTTCGAGATAGAAATGCCCCCACATTAATTGCAAATCATTTTACAGACAATGGAAATGGGACCATTACTGACAACCTTACCAATTTAATTTGGCAAAAAATGCCTTTTGCAGATACCCTTACTTGGGAACAAGCATTGGTTTATGCAGATACAGTATCCCTCGGAGGAATGAATGATTGGCGCTTACCTAATATCAAAGAATTACAATCAATCAGCGAGGAGAGGCTACTCAACCCGTCCCTAAATACCAATTATTTTGCAGTAAATAGCGCAAAAAAATATTGGTCTTCAACCTCGCTACCCAACCAACCTACCAAAGCTTGGTATTTGAATACACAGTTTGGAATTACAACCTATGAAATAAAAACGCATAAGCTCAATCTAATCTTGGTTAAAGGAGATCAGATAGGTACTAGGGTAAATGAAATAAGTAGATCGAATCCTCATGTAGTGTTTCCGAATCCTTTTAATTCGATGATCCAGATAAAAAATAAGAGTGGTACCGAGCAATTCGAGCTTACAAATATTGTTGGAAAAATCATTTATTATGGCAAAGATATCGATCAACAAAATTTTTCTAATATTCCAAATGGACTTTATTTCTTAAGAATCTTTGACAACGGAACCATCTTAGTAAAGCTAGTAAAAGGCTAATTATTTGCAACATGACATTTTTTGAAATTGCAAAACAATATTTGGAATTAGGTTTTACGCATGTCATTCCTTTGGGGTTTGATCATATCCTATTTATTGTTAGCATTTACTTACTAAATCCTTATATTAAATCCGTCGTATTACAATGTTCAGTTTTTACCATTGCACATAGTATATCTTTGGGACTAACGGCCTTGGATTGGATAATTCCAAATACGGATATTATTGAGCCATTGATTGCTTTATCTATTTTATTTATGGCAGTTCAAATCATCACTCGAAACCATAATAATACATCGCAATACTTTATTATTTTTCTATTTGGAACTGTCCATGGTATGGGATTTGCCAGTGCCTTAAAAGAAATTGGGATTCCTCGAGAAAATTTTTTAAATGCATTATTCTCATTCAATGTAGGTGTCGAACTAGGGCAAATCATCGTGATAATGTTAGCTTATTTCACACTTGGTATATGGCTTAGTGAAAAAAAATGGTATAGAGAAAGAGTAGTTTTACCTCTTTCAAGTTTAATAGGGTGTATCGCATTATACTGGACCTTGGAGCGGATTCTTTAGGTTCATTTATCCGCAAGCAACATTCATTAATAGAACTCAAAAAGATTTGGTAGCAGAGCTATGATATACTAAATTATGCTAGAAAAGAACTCCGATCCAAAGGCATTAGTTCTATGTGCTAGCTCTAATATCATGCGCTGTTTTCGTAGGTAATAAATCGCAGGGCAGTGGTAGGAATATTTTTTTTATTTGGTGCTAGTGCTGGTTGGTAAAATTCTGTAAAACCTTGTGCCCAATTCCATTTTACTTCCAATATAATATTATGAGTATTTTATAAAAGCTAAAATTCTTTCTGGAGCTTAAAAATTAGCGAAATGTTTTTTATTGTTAGTTATCCTTACTATATTTGTGATGATAATATTTTATAACTATTAAATTTAACAAACATGAAAAAGTCGGTTTTCTACCACGCTGGATGTCCTGTATGTATCAGTGCAGAGCATGATGTAATTGGTCTTTTAGGAGAAGACAAAGTTGAAGTTGTGCATTTTGGCAGCGACAGATCAAGAATAGACGAGGCTGAACGTGCTGGGGTACAATCTGTACCTGCGTTGGTCACTCCTAATGGCAATGTACTACACATCAATTTTGGGGCATCGATGGCAGATGTTAAAGGTTAAAAAAAATATTGCCTCATAAAGTTAGGTTAACTACCTTTATGGGGCATTTATTGAATTAATCAACAAAAATGAAGATTTTTTTAAACTTTGTTTGGCAAATGTGTTTGAAAGAAGAGATAAAACAAACCAAGCAAAATAAAGAATATAATATGAATGTAGCAATCTGGGACACATATGTGACCAAAAAAGATGGTAGTATTATGCACTTTGATATAGTGGCGCCAAATAAAATCCAGGATCCAGAAGTTATATATAATTTTGGGAAGGAATACTTAAAAACCAAGAGTCAAGATGGCCAGTCGTTGTCATCAAAACAATGCAGATTTTGTCATATTGAAAAAATGAAAATCGCCTGGGAAAAATCAATAAAAGACAAGGGATACTTTATTATTGAAATGGAAAATTGCAATTGATGAACAAATCAGTATTTGATTTAGACCACCAAAATTCAAGCATTGAAAGTAAAATTGTGGCCTCGTTAGAGAGGGTTTCTGAAGCATTTAGGGTCCTGCTATGGAATGAAAGTAAACATTTTTCTTTGTCTCCCATACAAGTGCAGGTTCTCATTTTTCTGTTGAACCATTCCAGCCAAAAAAGGAAAGTGAGTTATATAGCCGATGAGTTCAACATGACCAAAGCAACAATAAGTGATACTATAAAAACACTTCAGCAAAAATTATTGATCAGCAAGCAGCCTGAACAGAATGACACTCGAAGTTTTGTGATAAATCTGACCGATAAAGGTAAAATTCTAGCTTTGCAGACTTCTTTATTTGCTACTCAATTACAAGTACCAATAAATAAATTAAATAATCAAGATAAAGTCAATTTACTTTTGAGCTTGTTAGATATAATTCGCCATTTGAATCAAACAGGCATAATTACCATTCAACGAATGTGCTTTAGTTGTCAATTCTATGAATCAAATAAAAATGGTCAGGGGCATTATTGCGAATTACTAAAAACCAAACTTGCTAATACGGAACTGAGGCTTGATTGCCCTGATCATATTCATCCTATTGCTAAAATCTGAAAATACTTTTTATTAAACCTTTACTTATTCTGCCCATCCTCTTTGATGATCTTTTCAACTTCGGTCACGGTTAATCCCGTGATATTGGCCAATAATTCCACACTCAAGCCATTCTTGAGGCCATTTAGGATGACTTCAATTTTACCTTTTTGTTCTCCCTCAAGGATTCCTTCTTGTTTACCTTTTTGCTCTCCTTCAAGTATTCCTTCTTGTTTTATTTGTGAGTATGTGGTCATGATATTTGATTTTATGGTTGGTGGTATTGTTTCTATGGCTTTTTTAAATTCTGGTTGTGGAATTTCTGATACATTTATTATGTAAACGAACATTTGCTGGAGAAAGTTTCCTGGTTCAATTTCAGCAGGTAATAAGGTAAAGATTTTTATTAGTTCCTCTGTTAATTTTATAATATTGATGCCCTTTTTCTGTGCCAAAACCGCTGCAGCCATCAATCTGTTGCGGATTTGGGAGATGTTTTCATCAGAAAGTGTACTTAGGGCTATAAATACGTGATTGATCGCTGGTATGTACTGGTTTAGAGACCCTTCGACTCTTGGAAACAAGTTAAGTAGAACTGGCTTTTCCCATTTTTTCTT
>Ga0073900_10001990_pt1 | contig 11008 bp, 12 predicted proteins | sample KloWWTmetKNB5Kit_FD_66666 | JGI IMG/M metagenome (GOLD analysis project Ga0073900, IMG submission 66666) | Active sludge microbial communities from Klosterneuburg, Austria, studying microevolution and ecology of nitrifiers - Klosterneuburg... | ecosystem: Engineered > WWTP > Aerobic digester >... | reverse complement strand
AGGAGCTGAAGACCAAAGGCGACGTCCACATTGCCAAGGTACACCGGTTCTTCGGGGTGTGGGTGGACAAGTCCTCTCCACTCCGTCAGGCAATTAAAGCGGTGGTGTTCGGCGTGATTTACGGAAAGTCTGTACGTACCCTAGCTAAGGACTTGGAGCAGGAAGCGGAAGCCCGGCATAAGAAAGCCGTGCTCGCGCTTGAGGCCGAAGTTCGCACGCTGAAGGCCTCAGGCGACGCTGCCAAGCTAGCCGATGCGCGCAAGCGCCTGGCAGCAGCCGAAGCCGCGCGCGACGAAGAAATGAACAAGGACTGGGTGGAATTCGCACAGGACATTCTCGACAAGATGTTCTCAGACTTCGCCCCGCTCGCGCGCTACCTAGACAAGGTCAAGGACCAAGTCACGAAGCGCGGCTGGGTAATGTCCCCTATCGGCCGTCGCCGTGTTCTCTTCCGCGTGTTCACTGGCAAAAAGAAGTTCATCGGTGACGCCGGACGCCGTGCACAGAACGCCCCCATTCAAGGGATCGCGTCTGAGGTAGGTATCACCTCTGGTATTCTCGTGGTCCGCGCCATGGACAGATACCTGCACGCGTTCAAGCTGCAAGACATCGTTCCGTTTCCACAGTATCAACGCGCGGTGCATGACGCCAACTATTATGCACACGCCTTTGCCACTGTGATCCCATCCGTGCACATCAAGCAATACGTTGCCACGTACGGCGTCACTGACTGGTACGAAAAGACATTCGGCTTCCGCTTCGCTATCGAGCCAGAGATCGCTCTGGAAATCAGCGCGTCCGACGACGACTCGCACGAATGGAACTGGGACATAAACGAACTGCCCAAAGTCATTCGCAAGGCGCTTGAATCTTCTGTCAAACTCGGGCGGTTACCTGCTGATGAACTGGACGCCGCGTTTGCTGAATGCATGGAACCGTGGGTGAACGCTGAAAAGCGCGCGTGGCTGCAAGAACACTACCCGCTGCTAGGAGTGAAGGACTTGGACAAACAAATTTGCGCCGCAGTTAAGGCCGCTGGGTTCAAGCCTGAAAGATTGGACGCATGAGACTACGCGATTACTCATTGGTCACGGACAAGTCATACGCGTCTGAAGACCTGTGCCTTTTTTCTGGCCGTGTGCCTAGACCGTCGGTAAAAATTTTCCCGTACAAATGGAAGATGTCTGATTTGCCGGAGCCCGCAAAAGACGCACCTACGGTGTTCTCATGTTTCTGCGGCGCCGGCGGATCATCCCTAGGCTACAAGCTGGCTGGGTACCGGTCACTCGGTGGCTGTGATCTGGACAAACGCCAGTCGGCCCCGTATCGTGACAACCTCAAGCCGAAGTTCTTCTATGATGGCTTCGTCAAAGACTTGGTGGCCAACACGCCAAAAGGTATGCCGCGGCTAGACGTGCTAGACGGAAGCCCGCCGTGCTCTGTTTTCAGTACTGCCGGCGTGCGCGAAGGCGGCTGGGGCGTTGAAAAACACTTTCGTGAGGGCCAGGCGGCGCAGGTTCTCGACCGTTTGTTCTGGGACTTCCTAGACGTGGCCGCAGCCTGGAAACCTAAGGTCATCATCGGCGAGAACGTGCTCGGCATGACTAAGGGCAAGGCCATTCCGTATCTTGGCGCTATCCAACAGGACTATCTGAAAGCCGGGTACACCGGTAAGTGGTATGTTGTTGACGCCTCGAAGTTCGGACTGCCGCAACGCCGTGTGCGTGTGTTCTTTGTGGCTGTGCGTTCTGATCTTGAGCGCAAGCTAATCAAAGGCTCTCCGTATTACGCTGCGCACAAACGCCTTGCGTTGAAACATCCCAACGCCAGGCCCGTTCCGTTTTCGAAGATACGCGACCCTAGGCCAAGTGAAGACCTTTTTATTAACCCAGACACCGTTCTAGCCCAACACGCTAAGAAAATGCGTGAACTGGGCCTATACGGCAGCCTGGAACAGGTACACGAAAACGGATCTCTTTTCAACAACAAGCGCGTAGATACCGCACGCGTATTGAACACCGTTCCTGCCGCGTTTTCTGTGTTGCTTGTAGACGAACGCACCGGACACCGCACGCTGTCCGAGCGTGAACTTTACTTGGCCTCGTCCTGGCCTATGGACTACGTGTTTCCCAGCCGCAACGCTGCTGGGTACGGCGTAGGCATGTCAGTACCACCAGCTATGTGCGCGTCTGTGGCCTCAGCCGTCAAAGACCAATGGCTTGTTCATCTATGACCCCGCCGGCCTTCACGTTCTCACTGGTGCTGCGCTCTAGCCAGTCCGTGTCACTGCCTGACGCTGGACTGTCTAACGAACGCACGTTTTCTGTGTTACCTCCACCTGTGCCTGTCGGGCGCGCCGTTGTCAGCTACTCTGGTGAACAACACCTGCAGAAGGCCTATCTGCCGCAGCGCGCACGCACGTACGAAGTGCTGTCCACTCTTCCCAGTCTAGCTGATCTGCCACTGGACGGCAACCTGCTTCCGCTAACCGAGCAGCCGGCCTTCGCGTACGTAGCCCAGCTGACGCCGTTCTTCACGCACACCTTCGCGGCGCGCAGCCTAACACTGTCAATGTTCGGTGCGTACTCTGACAGCACTGACGTGCTTGTCGTCACTACGCTGCCAGACCATGTGCATCGCTATGTGGACGCCGGCTGGTGGACGTATCCGTTTCCGGACACCCCCAACTGCGACGTGTCTCTCAACGTGCGTCGGTTGTGCAAGCGCTGGTCTGACTGGTCGCATCGCTACACCAGTTCTCAGCGGTTCGAGATTCTCGGTCGGCGCTTGCTCACTCACACCACTCACCTTACGCTCGAAAGCAATGACCGATCTGACCGACCCTTCGGAACGGCGCAACCATGTACTGAATGAACTAGGGAAGCTGTCCGGTAAGAAGACACGCAATTCTGGCTACACGATGATCTGCTGTCCTTTCCATCAGGACGCCAACCCCAGTGGGCGCGTGTCGCATGACGCCGCGCGCCCGCGTAGCATTGGCTGGTACAGGTGTTACGCTGGCTGTCGTGAGCCGATGAGCTGGCAGACCTTCGCAGCCGAAACAGGGCTGCAGCCGTTCGGACCGCCGCCACCCGAGTTGCACGTTCCGAAGCAACGCTTTGATGACTACGACGGTTCATTCTTCTCCGATGACGACTCGTTGCAACGCGAAGAAATGCGGTTCAACGACCTTGGTCCGCAGAGTCAAGAATACCTGGAACTGGACAGGCCTGCGTGGCGAGGCTTCAGCTTTGAATACCTGCGCTCGATAGGTGCCAAGTGCACTTATCACAAGTACCACGCGCGCTATTACGTTTACTTACCCGTGAACGTGAACGGCCAGGAGCGCGGCTACATAAAAGCCCAAGCGCACAAGCCCCAAGACAAAGGCCCGTCGTATCTCAATGCGCCAGGCACGTGGTCGCTAGACTACGGACTGTTCCTTTTTGACCAGTCGCTCAATTTAATGCGTTCACGCGGTCTGACCACGATTGTTCTTGTGGAAGGCCCGCGTGACGGACTGCGCTTGCACAAAGCCGGCATTCCAGTCGTGTCCATTCTTGGCACGCGCTCATGGTCCACACGCAAAGTACGCCTGCTAGAAGCGGCCGGCGTCGAACACGTTATAGTATGCTTAGACGGCGACGCCGCAGGCGAGTCTGCCACGAGCTTTCTCTTGACCGGTAAACCTCAGAAGGACCAGCCTGCTACGGTAACGCCGCTGACTGACGCGTTTAGGTGCACGAACTTCGCTCTTTGGGAATACGAAGTGCCAGAAGGCTTCAACGATAAGAAACTGGACCCTGGCAACATGCCTTCATCCCTAGTAAAACTCCTCTCACGATCACTGACTTGAATCCACAACATGAAAATCGCACCCGACGTAGGCGAGCTTCCCGCCTTGGTTGTCTCTGAGCATGCTGTTCACGCCGCAGAGTCCTACACCTTCTATCTGCCTGAAGGCGCCACCTACACGAATCAAGCGCAGCTGTTTCAAGACGCAGCTGCAGCACTGTCCATGCTGACGCACCGACCGATCGTTATGCGCCTTGCCAGCCGTGTAGCCGCCGCGTGGCCCGTGCTGCACGACGCTCAGGAGCGCCTGACGATTCTTGACCCGATGCAAACCGTTCGTTGCCCAGTGCGCGCAGCGAACAACGACCGGCACATCACGCTGGTGAGTGTGCCCGCGTTCCCGTATCACTTCAAACGCCCATGGACTGCTGAGAAGCTTGAGCCGGCGCACGTGATGTCCGTCGTGCATTCTGCTCCCCACGCGTGCGAGTCCTTCGTGTTTGAATGCCCACAAGGCTTCCAGTTCCACAACACGCCGCAGCTGTTCCATTCGATTCGTGCTTCGATCGAGGGCCTGTACCAGCGCTTCATCATGCTGCGGTACGCGAGCCAAGTGTGGCACGATCACTGGCGCACGTTGCACGACCCGAACATGCGTCGCGTGTGGGTGGATCCGCTGCAGACTATTCGTGACCCTGTTAAGGAAATGAACCTGACCGGGCGTATCACGTTCATCCGCACAGCCTCGCACCAGTATCACTTCCGTCTGCGTCAACCAGTTACGTCGTCACAGCCACGTCCTTTCCATGCATACACAAACACGGGCGCTAACGCTGCCACTGCGAACGCTGACGTCGGTGCATCTGGAGACCAGGGCGACGCGGCTCCACGCTGAATACGTCAAGCTTTCGTCCAACGTCGATACGTGCTTGCGCTTTCTGTGTGCGCGCTCCGACGTGTCGAAGGCTGTGGCTCAACTGACGGAAGCCGCGTATCGGCTGACGCTTGTTCAGGCTGACGCTCAAAGATTCGGTTCTGCGCGCGTTGCTGTCCACGCGGGCAACATCAGCCTACGTGACGCACTCGATGGCAACGCGCCTGCTCAAGGCCACGTGGACCGCGTAGCGCTGCGGGCATTGTACCGAAAATTGCGCCCGCTGGCACATCCCGATTCAGCTACGAACGCATCGTCCACAGTGACGCTCACGCAGCTGCGCCAAGCGTACGAATCTGAATCGTTGCAACTGCTGCACCTGTACAGCTTGGCGCTACGTGCACAAGACGCAGACTTCTCGTTGTCTGCCTTAGAGAAGACTGCGTCCTTCCTGCAACGCCGCCTTCTCTTGCTACGCGCCACGCAGTGCTACGGCGTGCTGTGCGCGTACATGTCCCGAGGTGCAGATAAAGCCGCGGCCGAGCTGCTGCGCCTTGTCTACATTCAACAGCACATCATCAACAGCGCGCTGGCCAATGCGCCTGCTGAATCAACCCTAGAAATAAAGGAAGCCTCACATGTCTGACGAAGCTCTGGAACAAGAAATTCGTGCCAAAGGTCTGAACGCTCCGCGTGTTACGCTGGAGCAGCTCATGGACAACATCGTTCACGTCGAATACGTCGTGCACGTTGCTCCTGGCAAGCAAGTCATGCGCTGGTGCGTTCTCTCCACGCGCAATGAATTCGCGGTCACCGGCGACCCGTCCGTAGCCGTGTCTCCTGAGAATGACAACAAGGAGATTGGCGAACGCATCGCATTCGAGAACGCACGCAACAAGCTGTGGCCGCTCATGGGCTATGAATTGAAGACGCGCTTGCACGACGCCGCCCGTAAATACGCGGTTGAATGCTCGCTGGAGGGCTAACATCGTGCATGCACGAATTAAAACGCGCCCACGCTCTTGCGAGACCGCAGCCATTCACGATCAAGTGAATCGATCCGGCGCGGGTGTGCTGTTGCTGTGCACGTCATCGCGCCGCATTCTGCTGGGTAAGCGCGGTCCCGACTGCGCCAATGCCCTGACGTGGGCGCCGTTCGGTGGCATGGTCGAGCCCCACGAGAACCCGCACGAAGGCGCTCTGCGCGAGCTGTACGAAGAGGCTGGTATTCGCACCACTTTGTTCTCGCGCTCGCCTATCTACGTCAACGAAGACATCGCTACTGGCTTTCGTTTTTACACGTTTCTAGGACTGTGCGCGCGCGAGCCCCAGGTGATGCTGAACGAGGAGTCTTCCGGGTACGGTTGGTTCAAGCCGTACACCGCAGACATGCCTGCACCGCAGCACCCTGGATTCGCAGAAGCCATTCAATCGGCAGCTGTTCGCGCGTGGCTTGAGCCCGTGCTCACACTGAGCTGACCTTATACCCTACCAGCACTCCACCAAGCGTCAAACATGTCTTCACCACAAAAATCCACACGGCACCTTGGCACGCTCAAGGCTGACGACATCATCGCATACCGTCCGGCGCACGAAGCGAACACGGAGAAACTGCCAAAGCCCGTAGTCGCCCGCGTTATGAACGTCAGCGGCGATGGTCTGACTTGCCGAGCTTGCGACAACGAACATTACGCAGCGTCACCTATCGAAATCAAGGCCACTCAGGTATTGTTCAACCTCGGCAACAACCCTAGTGGGCTGACGCTGCTGGGTGTTGATACTAATGCACTCTACCAGAAGACGGTGGACGTTCCAGTGTTCGGCCCCGTGCACTGGCTCATGCGTCCTAAAGACGAAGCTATCGTGCCGAAGGTACACACCGCGTGCAAGCGCGTTGCTCTATGGCTGCGCACGAACAAGCTGGAATCGTTGCTTGACCTGAACGTCATCGTTGAGGTGCGTCCCAAGCACGGTAAGTACGCTGGCTGTTACAAGCCGTCGCGTAATCTGGACGATCATCCCGGCGTGTTGTCTATCATGCCAGACAACTGCGCCAACGCCAGTTTGGACTCCATGGAATACGTGCTGGCGCATGAACTCGGGCACGTTATCGAACGCCAGCTTCTGCACAGCCGACCGAAGCTGCAAGCCGCGTGGCTCTCCTTGTACGAAAAAACCGTGCGCCCGGTCCTCCCAGAGGAAGCAACCTGCGACAAGATTTTCGAGCTGCTGCTCGGATCGGCCGACTTTGCTTCGTGGAGGTCTGCGTGCAAGGAAGATGATGAAACCTTCGCGGCGCTCAAGCTGACGATGGCTTTCTGGCGCAAGACAATGCGCCTGTCCCCTAACGACATTGATTCTCTCATGCAGGCAGAAGACCACAAGGTCATTCTCAAGCACAAGCCCACGTATCACCAGCTAGCAGATGCGAAGCTCAAGCCATTGGTGTCTGAGTATGCATGTAAGAACGTGCGCGAGCTGTTTGCGGAGGCCTTTGCCTTTCACGTCGTCAAGGCCAAACTTCCTGCGGAAGTCACTGAACTCGTGGAACGCTCGCTCTCCGTAGCGCGTCTCACGTTGAAGAAAGACCATTCCAAAACGTGATCTGTTTCGTATCACGCCGGCCCGGTGAACCTTGATTGGTTCACCGGGCCTTTTCATTTATCGCATCATTTTTATGTAGTGCGCGCTTTCCGCGCCTTGTTCATTGAGGACGTTCCATGTCAATCAAACAACTAGCTAATCTGGACGATGCTACGGCGCGCCTGCTATCGGAGACGGCAGGAATGCTTCTGTGCGCGGGTCGGGACGTCCACGTTTATCACCTGCTCAGCGCAGACCACGCGGAGCACGTAGTCCTGGGCGAAGTCTACGAACTTTGCATTAGCGCGGCCGACCGCATTTCTGAAGAGTCGCTCGGCTCCGACTACGTGCTGCACGTTGACGCACTACAAGCAACCACGTACGTGAACAACGCACTGGCGCCGTACGACTACCTTACCCAGATGCTTCTGCGCCTTCGTGGCACTCTGTCTGCGGTTGGCCCGGACGTGCCTATTTCAAACACTATCGCTGACTTGATCGGCCAGTTCACACAAAAGAGGTTTCTCTTGAAGCTGACTGCCACTTAAACAACAAAGGATCATATGGACGCCCAGTACGTAACCTGGGGCCTGGGGGCTCTTCTTTCGTTTGTGGTAGCCCCAGCTGCCGCACTCGTCTTTCGGCTGCACGCGAAACAAGCCGAACACGCTGCACAACTCATGGCACAGATCGAACAGCTTACGGAGCTCGCTGATAAGCTGTCGACCCTTGCGCTAGACACTGACGAACTCCAACGCGGCGCCATAACCTCCGAAGACTTCCTCGCGTTCAAGCAAGAATTCCACCAGTTCATGCAACGCGTAGAAGACAAGCTGGACAGCAGGCTCACAGCTAACGAGTCCGCTATCGTTTCCGTGCGTGAACGTGTTGCCCACATCGGTGGCAAGCTCAATATCAATTAGCTCCTTGACACTTTATGTGAGGCAACCATGGGCTATCAACGTGTTATGTGTCCAACGGAAATCCGGGCGGAAATCGCTGCGGCCACTTCTGATTTGACACCGGCCGAGTCCAACACTAACGCCACGAACACGTCAACGGCCAAGTCAGACACCACGTCCAGCGCGGCCGTTACGACAGCCTACTACGGACCGATGTTCGTGGTCCGGCCACGCGCACGAGACCGCACGCGTGGCCGTTCAAAGCTGAACACCACGCGGCTCCTTGTTGCTTCTGTCTTTTTGCTCGGCGCGTCATTCGTTCTTGTGTTGCTTGCTCTGCTGCAAGCGGTACGCGCTGTGCACTAACCCCACCCCCTTATGAAGAGGTAAACCATGTCGTTTGAACTCCTTGATCGTACTTTCGGACCTGCCTACGCCGGATTTACTGCCGTAATCATCGACCCGGTTATGAGTGCGCGCATTCGCATTTATACAGGCCCTAACGGCGGCCTAGCTAGCAGCGAAGGAGAGTCCACGCTTGACCAAGCCGGACGCCTCAGAGTCTACGTCGGAGGCAGCGTCAACTGCGTCATCAAGATATACGATCGCGCAGGTCGTCACCTACGCACTGACTACGGTAGTGACACAGCCTCTGAAATCGAGGTTAGCAATTCCGCAACGTCTGTTGCGTTCATGCCGACCACGGCGCAACAGGAGGCCTTGTCCGCTGGTGGGGGCACTGGCGGCGGCGTCGTTGTCGTTGACGGATCCGGCATCATGTACGATGCTGCGGGCAATCCGATCGCTGGCGATGGCGGCGGCAGCACCCCGCTCGCTGGCACACTGACCAGCACGGCCACCACATCGGCGTTGCGCGCTGACCAGGGTCCGGTCATCACTGCACTGGTGAACACGAAGTACACCAAACCCGGTACCGGCGTCCCTGTCACCGATCTTGCTACCACGGTGCAAGCCTCACTAGGCAGCGCAGACACCGCTCTTCAGCCGGCCGGCATCAAGACTGTCAATGGCAATTCGTTGATCGGCTCTGGCAACGTCACCATCGCTGCTGCGTCGAACATGACGGGTGCAACTTCAGGCGCCGCGGGTACCGCTGGACTCGTTCCCGCTCCGGCTGCTGGCGATCAAGCGAAGGTGCTCTCGGGCGCCGGCACCTGGATCACTCCAGCTGCGTCCGTGCCCGTTATGACAGGCGCCAACGGGGTTGTCGCGGGCGCCGCTGGCACGGTCCCCCCACCCGCTGCTACCGATAATGTCAACTTTCTGCGTGGTGACGGCACCTGGGCTGCGGTATCTGCTGGCGCATCGGCGCCAGTGCGTACGTCCATCAACGTCACGGCTAATGGGCAGACGGGCAAGATGATCGTCACTGGCTACGGCACTTCTGCCCAGGCCGCTACGATTACTGCTACCGCGTCTGGCGCGGGTGACAACGTCACGATCAACGTTCCCGCGGGCTTCCTGCTGAAGACGGCGACATTCAACTGCCCGGCTGGCTTCAACACCGGCACGGCGTTCATGTTCACGTACAAGGATCCGTATTCCAGCACCGCTGACATCAGCGACGCCGTAGTCCCCTCCATATGGTTGTACAACGGCGCGTACGTGATTCAAACGCAGACCAACATTCTCGTGACTGGAGCCGCAGGCGGCATGGTGAGCATTCAAAAGACGGGCCTGACAGCATCTACGAACTACGTCTGGAACCTCAAGGTTCTCTGACCCACGCGTCGCCTCTCTGACTTAAAGGACCAAGATGAAAACTCCATTGAACATGCGCGCCTCGCTCACTACGGCGTCAGACCTTTCTGCTGGCGCGTGGACCACGGTTCAAGTAGTGTTGAACGCAGTCGATGCTACGGGCGTTTACATGCCGGCGAACGTGGCTATCGGTGACGTGTTGATGTTCGACACGTCAGCCTTTTCAGCTGGTACCGTATCCAAGTACATCATTGCGTCCATCGTCTCTGCTGTCGGACCAGCACTTACGGTTACGGCCACTTACGCTGCGTCGAACGCCCCGGAGCCTGCCCCGGATCTTAGCTACGCGGAAGGTACTGTCGGCATTCTGTCGCGCCCAACGGCCACGAAGGGCTACACGATTCTGCCGTCGCCGTCGCTGCAACAAGTGCCAGAGGCGCTGATTACCGCGTCCATCAACAGCGACAACATCTCCATTTCCGATCCCGCATCCGGCGGTGTGGGTTCTGCTACCAACTTGGGTTACACGGCGGCTCCCGCTAACGGTACGGTCACTAGCAGCACAGGCACTAGCGCTACGCTACCTGCGGCTGACGGTACAAACGCGGGCCTGATGACACCTGCGCAAGTTACTAAGCTAGCTGGTATCGCACCCAGTGCTACTGCTGTAACTGTCGCCAATAACCTGACGACAGCCGTAGCGGGCTCTGCGCTAGATGCCACGCAAGGCAAAGCGCTCAAAGACACCGCGGACGCCCTTGCGACTACCGTGGCTGGTAAGCAAGCGACGCTTGTCAGCGGAACGAGCCTCAAGACAGTCAATAGCATTTCGTTGCTCGGCTCGGGTAACGTGGCAGTGGCTACAGCCGCGCAAGGTGTCAAGGCAGACGCCGCATTGCAACCGGGGGAGCTGCCGGCAGGCACCACCCTGCCGGCAGCTCAAATAAGTGATAGTACCGTTTCAGGCCGCGCACTGCTAACCGCCGCAGATTCCTCGGCGCAGCTTACGGCGCTGGGTGCTCAAGCCGCGCTAGTATCCGGTGTGTCAGTCAAAACGGTCGGTGGCAGTTCACTGCTTGGATCTGGTGACATCTCATTGGCGTCCTCTGCGTACGGTAATGTCTCTGCGACG
>Ga0073900_10001988_pt1 | contig 11009 bp, 6 predicted proteins | sample KloWWTmetKNB5Kit_FD_66666 | JGI IMG/M metagenome (GOLD analysis project Ga0073900, IMG submission 66666) | Active sludge microbial communities from Klosterneuburg, Austria, studying microevolution and ecology of nitrifiers - Klosterneuburg... | ecosystem: Engineered > WWTP > Aerobic digester >... | reverse complement strand
GGATAGCTGTATGTGAGACTATCTATGGTAGTGGGTTGATAGCATTCGTAAGCCACATCTTGTCGCTGCATCATACCACGTCGATCGAGCTGAAGGATATTGCCTCGCACATCATATTGGAGCTTTTCGTTATAGTGATTCTTGAGTGTATGCGCACCACTTATGATCTCACCATGTCGTGCCTCGGTGACACGACTCAGGTGATCGTATTTATAACTGTAAGCCTGATTATATTGTCCACTATGCCACCAACTCAGTGAGGTGATGTTGCCGTTTTGATTGGCAGGTACACCACTTCCACCTAGGGTAGTATTATAGCCGATCTTTAGTGCGAACAGATCATAATCATCTGTATTGGTTGGTGTGCTTTGTGATGTTGTATAACCCGAGGATGAGCCTATGTCGCATGGATCTATGGCTGGGAGAAATCCTGTATAGAGTTGGTTGATATCTGTCAGCCAGCCCTGCGCATTGTACAAATAGTCCACACTCTGCAAGTACTGGAAGGTCCCCGTCGTAGCAAACCTACCGAGATTGTGCTCCGTCATTTCGCTCTTGTGGTTATAGACACTACCTGCTGTAGTGATGTCTCCTGCACCATTGATATTGACCTTATCATAGATCTTCCTTCCATGCGCATCGTAAGTATAGTTATTGACATGGGTCACACCATTGGCTCCAGCTATGACATGGCTCTCTGTGGTGACGTGATCGGCAAAGTCATAGCCATACGTCTTCGTCTCGCTACCACCTAGGTGGTTGGTGATATTTTCGGTGCTCACCCTGCCATAGCTATCATAGGTATATTCTGTTTCTACCCAGTTGGCATTGGCGCCATTGTCTTCCAGCACTTTGATACGCGATTTCTTCAACTTACCTTTGTATATAGGTGCACTATTGGTCGTAGAGCCATTGTATCCATCGTAGAAGTATTCTTCGAGGAGTGTGCTGATGGTTGGCGTTTCGGTCGTGCCCGGATCTGCTCCCGTGAAGTAGCCTCGTTTGGTAGGCCTGCCATGCAGGTCATAATGTGTCACCAGCCACTTACCTTGTGCTGTTAGGATGGCATTGCGTCGCGCTGTCTGGAGATTGCGCTCCGAGTATCGGTATTCTTCAGGCGTCGCATCGGCTTTCTTTTGCCAGATGATATTGTCATCCCCATCATAGGCTAAACGGTGGATGAGCTCTGGTGTAGTCGGGCTACTGCCTGGAGGATATATTGTGACTGGTCGTTGCTTGTCATCATAGACTGTCCAGGTATCTGTTGTATTGCTACCTCCACGTCGGCGCATGAGTACCGATTTGCCGAGCTTATCACTATACACATCGGTGTGTAGGCCATCGGGATCGGACATAGTCGTCAGCATCAGGCTAGATGCTGGATAGACGAGCCCTTCAGGATTGGTTAGGGCTGCAGTATTGGTCCCATAGCTAGTCTGCGTAGTCTGCCATGCAGGTGGTGTATGATGGCTCATCCGGTCGAGCGGATCTGCATAATACTGCTGCTCTGTGTAGCCACCTGAGAATGCCCCTGTGTAATACACCCCATGATTGCTTAGGACAGGGATGGCTTCGTAGTCGCGATAGTTACGCCCTACCATGTCGTATTCTGATTTGGTAATGACATCGGCACCATTGGGTGCGCCATACTTGTGTATAGCTTGTATAGGCCTGCCCAGTCCATCGACGTAGGCGATATGTACGACAGAGTCCATAGCGCTATTGGCTGCTAGTGGGTAGTTAGTGCGGGTTTTGAAATATGCCTTTTCACTTGTATTCGCAGGATAACGGTAATTGTATTTATTTTCCACATTTATGGGTAGATTGGTAAGCTTTTTCAACCTACTGAATTCATCATATTCAAATGACTTCTGTTGCCCATCTATATCTGTGAATGTCTGTAATCTGTCACCACCATCATATTGAAAATTTTTATCAAAAGACAAATATGTCCAATACGTGGGCCGTCCTCTGAGATTTAATGTAATCTGTTCATTCTTCCATCCCGATACCCTTTGTTTTTTCACTGTAAGAAACTTTGTATCATAATCTATAATGTGTAGAATCGAGTCCCAACTTCCAGATATATTCCCATTGGTCCATGTAGCTTTATATCTATTAATTTGACTGATCTCGGGCTTACTACTATACATCGTGTATAATTTCTCTTGACCATCTACAAGTACATTATCTACGTATGTTAATGACTTTATTTTTTCCCTTATTCTATATTGATTGGTCAGACTATCTAACATCACACTCTGCCCCGGTATTGATGTTGTATAATTGACAGGATAGAATTCCGTTGTTTTATAATTTTTACCTGTACTATTGACCATTTGAATTGTAGTTGGTAAAGTCAAGTCATGGAATTGGGTAGAATTTGGTTGTACAAAATAACTGTACTTTTCGGTTTTATTTACTGTATTTCCATTATAATGATACGATGTTACCATAGAGTCAGTGTACATCTTATAATGGTATATTTTCCTTGCACTGCCTTTATAATAATTTTGACCTGGACATGCGGTGCCTGAAAATAAATCACAAGTCAATGTATATCTGCTACTAGACAGCTGTGGAAAGACATCATTGCGTATATGATGATGTATAGATTTTTGGATCACATCATCATTATTGTAAAAGAGTTCTTTGGTAAGCCGCCCACGTAGAAAGCCTCTATCTGTATATTTCTCATAAGGGCTATTGCCTAGGCGAAGAGAGCCATACGGTAACTCATCTTTGATTTCATCATGTGATGTAAATTGCATTATTCTATAACTCGAATCCTTTTGGATTTCTACAACCTCTCGATAGCCGATTGGACTTTCAAATAAATTGGATAAGGGCAATAAACTATTATTTGAAAACACATTTTCTTTGTACCCACCACTATAATAGCTCTCTGTAGGGGATAGCCAATCTAGCCATACATAATTTGGCTTTATCGACAATATTCCACTACTTTGATTTCCTCCATTTTGATAGTTTGATACGTACTTATATTCCTTTGACGTCACGGGTTCAACTGAAATATTATCATAATTTTTGATAGATTTTATCCTAAGCCCACCAGTCATACCACTCACATTATTTAAGCTTTGATGATCATTCGATAGTACTTTATTATAGGTATGTAATTCATATTCAAAATCTGACCTACCTCCTGTAGGATAAGATATTGAGGTCAGCATACCCTTGTACGCATACGTCAGGTTTGACTCCCTGGATGGATAAAAATTCGTTTGATAATCTGCAAAATTAAAACTTCCTGATGCATAATAATCAGATCCATCAAAATAGCCCCAATGATCTATCTTTCTTGTTGGGTACCCAGGTAATCCGCTTTTTTCATTATACGTAAAATTGTATCCAAAGGAAGCATAATTGTTATTTGTTTGAAAATCATTACCTATAGTTTTGAAGGACATTAAAAACAGCCGTTCGTTTATGTTATTATTATAATCAAACATATAGGCTTTTGTTAATATCCCATTGTTAAAGACCCTTATTTTATCTAATTTTTTCCACATGAGACCTTTAAATGGATTTGTCCTAGCGGCAATCGTGTCAAACGAATAATAACCAGCTTTTTGAAGAAACGGCAAAACTTCATGCTCATGTTCATTCCATGGAATACAATTGGGCAAATAATTTTCTGTTCCATCATATGAACTTTGGTGTGAGGGCAAAAAAGACATTTCCTTTTGGATGGCATCCGAAATATCAAACTTCAAACTGTCTCCCATTATTGATGTTATTGAACTTAAATACACAGGAGACGTAAGTGATCCGCTTCCTTTTTCATTAAATCCACTGCTAGATAAAAATTGCCAATTACCAAACCCATCTTTGCAATAAGCAGCTCTGGCTTCAGCTACTTCAAAGGTTTGTCCTGTAAAATAACTTCGATCATATCTATATGAAAAAATAACATTGTGTCTATAATCTTCAACTTTGGTTAAGTGCCATGCCTCAGCAACCCAATTAGGAAAACCAGTGGCAATGCATCCTGAATATTGATGAAAAAAAGGTATCGAGTATTCTATTGCATTAGGATCATACCCAAATGTATATATATATCCTTCATCATCTATGATCTTAAATCCACGAATTACTTTCTCATATTTCTTATTTATCTCTGGTTCAGGTACATTGACTATAAAGGGATCAATATAATTGCTCAAATTTGTATGGTCAAAAATAACTTTTAGATTATCATCACTTATTACCTTCCATTCCCCATCATGCCCTAAAAAGAACTTTCCACTTTTACCCAAAAAATTAAAATTGAAAATATCAGCTTCAGTATCTGTATGTTTCGGAAAATTGATGTTATTGTCTAGTTGTATCAGATCAGCGATGCTATTAGAATTAGCTTCATTCAATACATTGGCTTGTACACCAGTAATGTATGATATTCTCACATTATAGTAATCAGGTCCAGCAAAAAATCCAATTTCATCTGCAGGGCCCTGAATAGACCTAGTGATCACACCTCCTGTTTGTAAAGACCAATTTTGGCCAATCCAGCCACTATGTTGATTGACCAAAACCCCAGACCCATCGTACTGAAGATCTATAGAATTGGTTCTACCGTTGGCTTGAAGGGTGTGCACTGGTATATTTATGTTCGCCTGTCCACTGTAATAACTAACAGGAAAATACCCATACTTTCCCAATGCTGCTGCATCAGCACTAGGTAATATATCAGGAATAATTGCATTTTGACTACTCCCTACTATTACAGAGATCAACAAGATAATTGTTGCAAGTTGGTAATTAATATACGTTTTCATACATGTTGAGTTTGGTTATCAAAAATATATTCTACGTTTTTCGGGGTTATCCAGAAAACATAACAATACTGTAAACATCAACAACGGGGCGCATGGAGTGTGCGATTTCTTTGCTTACGATCACCTCTAGATTCAGTGAGATGCGTTCGCATTATTTCATTATTTGGCAAATGTAAAATAAAAATTCAAAACAAAAAATATTTACAGGCAAATTTGCCTAATAGTATGAAAAAAAAATTGAGAAATATTGTGATGTGAAATACACACGAGACAATACATATCTTAAATTATTTGGTCAAAGGGTTCGTGAATTAAGAATCATTGCTGGCCATTCGCAGATGCAGTTTGCAAATATTTGCGATCTTGAAGCCAGTCAGATCAATCGAATAGAACTTGGAAAAATCAATACCAGTATATCGCATGCCAAGGTAATTGCTGATGGTCTGGGCATTTCACTGATGGAGCTATTTGATTTTTAGATTCCATATAAATCTACATCATTCTGCATACCCTTTTTAATATTGTATATAAGTTTGTTATATACCGTTCCCGTATCATAGATTATGAAAAGCCAACACCGTACAGGATCAAATTCCCACAACAAAACTTTATTCTTTCCCTAAACGGAGCAACAAATATTATTTGGTAATATCTTAGCTCCTAATAGGATACAGTTAAAAATATTGTTTCTCAGGTATATCCTGATGGGTTAGCTATATGATTCATTCAAAATTATATGGTCCGGTCAGGAGCATCTTAAAACACATTTTTTATAAGTAATTCCTTTTAGAAACTAGAAAAAAAAGAATAAAAATATTCAGCTCCTTTCGGCAGCTAATAATTTTACACTTTTATTTTCTATATCCGCTCAGGAACTAACAATTATAGGATTTTAATTTGATGCTCCGCTGCGGACTCGGTATTTACGGGGCTGAGCGCCTATTTTGGCTACAAAATGGCCAAAATTTAGGTCAAATTAGCTCGATTTGCACCGATATTTCACCAGTTACACAGTATTGAGGACTCCAAAACGTGTCTTATTGAGCGCACCAAACATAATTGGGCACTAAAGTATCCTAGATGACAGTTCACGTTAAGATTATCATAAAATCATATTTAGTGTATCATAAAATACCATTAACAGTCGTTTCTAAGAAAAATGATTTTTTAATTCTATAAATATTTTCTATTATGAACTCAGTCACCACAGCCTTGTTTGGCAACTATCGCAACGGAGAGTATCTCCAGTTTATGAAAAATGTCCTAGCCATTTACCAAAATTATGACACAGATGCATTGCATCTTGCCGCTAGAGTTCAAGCATTGACATCATCCGTCACTACCATGAATGAGGTATTTATGGCAGCTACAGCACACGAGCTAACACCTGAATTGCAGCAATTAGATCAAAGAAGAGATAGAGCTCTAGTAGGCATACGATTATATCTGGATTGTATGTCCTATAAAGAACAAGATGCAATAGTCAAAGCAGCACAGTTATTGCAGGCCAATTATTTCTCACATGGTGACAGAATAGAAAAACTAAGTTATCAGCAAGAGACAGCCGTGACAGACGCACTACTAAATGATTGGGCAACTAATCCTTCACTTGTGGCAGCTCAGACAACCATTAATATTACGGATTGGGTTGCATTACTTAAGGATCTGAATACCCAATTCAATCAGCTATATGTAAATAGAGCTCAAACCACACTCAAACCTGGTCAGATAGAAGAAAAAAGGACACAGATGCGTACTGCGTATGATGAGTTGGCCTTGGATACCATGTCGTATGCACGCTTAGCAGATGATAAAACGAGTTACTTTGAAATCATTGATGATCTCAATGGTCTGATTGGAGATTACAATCAGTCCGTCACGCTTAGATTGAGTGGAAGGAGTACCGATTCTGAAGTGACTACTCCCACTGACGAAATTCAAGAATAATAGTTATGGTTTTTTAAGTTAAGTTTTTGATATAGTCCATTTGAAGCTTCTTACTGTAATGGTAAGGGGCTTTTTTTTTATTTTATTTGCTTTCAAGTGTTAAAAAAATTTATGGTACAAGCAATGAAGCTGAAAGTCATGGATTTTTCAATTATACCATCAAGCCCAAGTCAGTTGTAAAAGATGGAGAAAGAATAGAAAATAGCGTCTTGATTTATTTTGATTATGAAGACCCATTACAATCAAATATTGTGGTTAATACCATAAAATATACATGCAAGCCAGATGTAAAAAGTTTACATATTTTCCCTAATCCAGCCACGGATTTGGTCAATATTGTCGGTGATGCGGGAGACATCCAGAAAGACATTCCATTGTTGCACACTATTAAAATATCAAATTTTACGGGAGGTGTAGTTTTAGAAATCAATAATAGAGAAGAATATAATATTAAAGCCGAAATAGGACAATTAGCGCCAGGAATCTACTATCTAAGTGGATATGATTATGATGGACAAATCTATCAAGGCAAAATGATCAAATTGTAAAATTGTACCTAAAAGTTGATGGTTATTAAGTCATCGTATACATTGTTATGCGATGGCTTTTTTGTTTTAAGCTTGAATTGTGCATTATGATTCGTCATAAGAAGCTAAATTGCGGTATATCAGTTACGTAGATTCGAAAAATCATACTGTATGCTGGTTTTGCGTTAGCATCGCGAAAGCAAAGCGTTACAAGTTATGGTTACAGAATTGAGTTGACGAAGCTAATGATTTACAGACTTTGTTTTAATCTACAATTCTGATAGCATTACCAAAGACATGAAAGGTAGTTTGTTGAAAGATTTTCTAATGCAAATGTCAGATCTATTAAACTTCAATTCTATCAGGAAAATCATCTTAGCTTTGTTTTGCTAGTATAAAAGTTAAATTATTTATAACTTTGTGATTAAATATATAGTTAATAGTATGTAACAAACCAAATAATATGGCAACTACTATAAAATCCATACCAGTTTTAAAAGCAAAAGAAGCTAAAGTATTTGATGCCAAGGTCATAGCCAACACATCGAAAAAAGCAACTATTAATTTCGCAACACAAACTTCAACAGCAAATAAAATATTAGCTAAAGCCAAAATTTAACATTGTGAGCTTCCTATTAGATCACTGCACATTGAAGGTCTATGATGCGCAACTACTTGAAAATTCTAATGAATTTGATTGTGGTAATCAAGACTTAAATGAATTTTTTTCAAAAGATTTGATACCTTATTCATTTGAACTTTTGGGTAAAAGTTATTGCTTTACGTTGGATAAAGATCCTAAAGTTATTACATGCGCATTTACTATAGCTAATGACAGTATTAAAACACTACACCTTCCAAATAGTAGAAAGAGGAAAGTCATTCTTGAAATTCCAAGAGAAAAACATATGCGCAGTTACCCAGCTGTGCTTATTGGAAGATTGGGTGTTCATAAAGATTTTAGAATTATTGAAGGCGAAAAGCAAAGAACTGGAGATCAGCTAATGGATTTTATAAAATCATGGTTTATTGATGGGAATAATAAAACAGGTTGTCGATTTATCGTAGTTGATGCATATAACGATGAACGTGTTATTAGATATTATACCGCCAATGGTTTTATTATGCTATTCAGTTCTGAATCTCAAGAAAAAGAATATTATAATTTGGATGATTCAGCTACATTAGCCACAAGACTTATGTTTTTTGATTTGATTTTATTGAGAGCTTAATTATTCTATTGTTCTGAATGGCTCATATCCATTGCATGAGCGATATTTTTGTTTTTATAACTCATAATTAACCAATTTGTGAGTTATAAAGTTTCTTTTTATCGCTCAAATTTTATTTCATCAAAGCCAAAGTTTGAAATTTATGATCTTTTTCGCACCAGGATCTGCTCTGCTCTCGTCAGGTGTTTTCGGTTTTCAAAAGCGATCATGAAGATCACAAGCTGGTAAAATAGAATACCATAATTGGACTCACCAAAGATACCAAATTCGGTAAATGAATTGATAATCACAGGTATCAACATACCCAATAGCATGAGTTTTATCTCCTTGTTTTCACGCAAGATGCCACGCAAGGTAAAGATCATCTGAAAGATTACGATTGTCAATCCTACAAAACCAAGATTCATCAACACCTGCATAAAAGTATTGTGCGTCATCTTACCAGGATAGGTATGTGTACTTTGGAAAAACTCTTTGTAATCAATGCGCATAAACCCAAAACCCAATAATGGCTCTCTAGGCAATCCTTCGCTGATAAGTGCTTTCCAGAATGGCAAACGACCCGTCATACTCATGACTTCTTCGATTCTTTCTGTGTCGCCACCTTTGAGCACTACCTTCCAGATGGCAACAGGTGCGATGATCAACATAGCAGCCAAGATAAGCGCTTTGAGTTGTTTTTTGTCAGACTGACTGATGTGAAAATATATAATCAGCAAGGCACCGATCAATGACGACCGCGAACCTGTAGCGTATAACGCATAAAAGATGATGATCAGTTTTACGATGGTCCAGAATGTGTGGTGTTTGCGATAAAGATCAAAAATCAAACAAGCTACACCTACACCTGCGAGCATACCGAGTTCATTTGGATTCATGATATATCCACCTAGACGCGCTTCTTCGCCACCGTGGGTCAATCGATAAAATGTATCAGGATCGACAAACATGCCTATGACAAATATCAAAATCAAGATGAAAACTGTATTGCCCAAAAGATTGTAGAGCTTGGTAGTGTTATTGGGAAAGTAGATATTCAGTAATGCGATACTTTTAACAAAAAAGTAACAGAAGACAAGGCTCTGCATCGTCATAAACCATTGTAAGGCACTGAAACCTACATTGGTACTCCACAAAAATGATATAAATCCGAGTCCCAAATAAGCAAAATACAACCAAGAAGCCAAGCCGTTTTTGGTTGTTAAGGTATCAGGTGCACCTTGTCGGACAATGCGGCGATAGATCAGATACGATCCGATCAATACACCCATTCGACCAACTACTTTTATAGCCCTGGTGATGATGATGTTTTCACTCCACGTAAAAAATCCCGCAACCATCAGAAATAACAGGACAAAAAGCCAAGTATTGATGCTTTTTAGAAAGGATGCTTCATCAAATATTTTATAACTCATATGCCGTATAAACTATCAAACTGTGGTAAAATAGCAGACCAAGCAAAGTGTGTTTTTACCATTTTTTTGGCATTTTCACCTTTGAGATGAAGTGTATTATTTTTCCAATTGTGGTATAGATTGATCATGGCAGCCGTTATTTCTTTGGTGTTTTCATTGGCGACAGCTATACCCGCATCAAAGCTTTCGATAGTTTCGGCTACATTTGTCGCCCTACTTACGATACATGGTAGACCCATCGATGCCGCTTCTAGTACAGATGCTGGCAGGCCTTCATTGCGAGATGGATGGACAAAAACATGCATTTTAGCCATGATTTGGTCTTTTTCTTGCCCGAATTTACTACCGAAAAGTATGATTTTATCGAAAAGTCCTTGATTGACGATCAGGGATTCTAAAGTAGCTCTTTCGTCGCTATCACCCAAAATCCAAAGCTCAGTTTGTGGTACTTCTTTAGCAAATGCCGCAAATGAATTAATCAACATATCCAGTCCCTTGGTATAGATGTCTAGTCTGCCGACAAAGCCGATGATAAATTTGCCTCCATCATTGGATAATTGCAAAGCAGGATTTTGTGTTTCAAAACCATAAGGCAAAAGGATACTCTTATTATTGGTAAAAATGGAAGCTAAACCTGTTGTTTCGCTTTGACCGATACAGTGGATTTTGTAGGCCGACTGAAGGACTTTACTTTCGAACAATTGAAAAAATATCTTTTTTACCCAAGCATTTTTTTGCATAGCTATGGTATTGTATCCGCCATGTGGTGTGACAATATAGCGCGCCTTATATTTTTTTAAGGTGCGGGCTACTGCCCAAAACGTAGAAACCCAAGATCCATGAATGTGGAAGACTGCTTTGTCTGCATGGGCAATGATGGCCGCTTTGAGTGACTTATCTATTGCAAAAGCATGGCTTCCTAAAGGAAATAGTACTGTTTCGAAGTTACGATCGGGAAAATTCTTAATCGGGTCTTTTGTAATGCCCCAAACTGTGACTTTCCTACCAGATTCTGCTTGTTTGGTGGCCAATTGGAAGACTACTTTATTGACACCATTCATCCGGTCGGGATTGGCTTTGCCCAAAACT
>Ga0073900_10001987_pt1 | contig 11009 bp, 4 predicted proteins | sample KloWWTmetKNB5Kit_FD_66666 | JGI IMG/M metagenome (GOLD analysis project Ga0073900, IMG submission 66666) | Active sludge microbial communities from Klosterneuburg, Austria, studying microevolution and ecology of nitrifiers - Klosterneuburg... | ecosystem: Engineered > WWTP > Aerobic digester >... | reverse complement strand
CCGACGATATTTACCATTCCATTGAGGGCGAAGTCTTCTATCAGGTGTCCCATTTCGTGCGCATCTTGGTCATATTCCCCCATTTCATTGGGCAATCCGGCATTGGGATATGCGGAGATAAAGCAATCTGCGATATTGGACAATTCCTGGATGTGAGGCCTCATTTCCTTTGCTCCCAAGGCACAATTGAGACCGATGGATAAAAGGGGCATGTGGCTAACTGAAATGTAGAAAGCTTCAACCGTTTGCCCTGATAATGTTCTGCCACTTTGATCGGTGATGGTACCTGAAATCATAATAGGTAAGGCTGTGCCGGATTCTTCAAATATCTCGTCGATGGCATACAGTGCGGCTTTGCAATTAAGGGTATCTGTAATTGTTTCAATGAGAAGGATGTCCACGCCACCATCAATGAGACCACGAGCCTGCTCTTTATATGCCGCAGCAAGAGTATCGAATGTTGCTGACCTGAAACCCGGATTATTGACATCAGGTGACATGGATGCCAGCTTGGTTGTTGGACCTATTGCTCCGGCGACAAATCGAGGTTGTTCTGGAGTGAGGGCAGAGATGCTATCAGCTGCTTTGCGGGCTATAAGTGCTGATTCAAGGTTCATTTCGTAACACAGACCTTCCATGTCATAGTCGGCCTGTGAAATAGAATTGGCGGAGAAAGTGTTGGTCTCTATGATGTCGGCACCTGCTTTTAAGTAGGCAAGGTGGATGGATTCGATGATATCCGGTCTGATTAGACTTAAGACCTCATTGTTGCCTTTAATATCTTTGTGAAAGTCGATAAAACGGTCGCCGCGGAAATCCGTCTCTGATAATTTATAACGTTGAATCATTGTACCCATAGCACCGTCAATCACCATGATGCGCTGATTAAGGATAGATTTGAGTTGTGAATATTGTGGCGTAAAATTCAAAATGGAAAAATTTATTCGGTGCAAAGGTAAGATTTTAGCAGGTAAATCTTTCAGATTCAAAACGATTGGATTCAAAATCAAAAGTTATGCGACAATGGATGTTTTTTTTTAAAATATTATTTTGAAAAAATAAGAATTGTATGAAGGAACGAAATTATTGATTGGATTGAATAGAAGGGAAAATTATTTTTAAAATTCGACTAACAATGAAAAAATGTATCGATTAAAACACAAATATTGAAATTAAATATATAATAATTATGTTATATGAAATTTTAAATATAGATTATCAATGTATTAGTAAGGATGAATTAAAATATTAAATAAATATAATATACATAAAATATAAATATGATGCCTTTGGTAAAGGTAATTTATTGAGTTTTCCACATATAAAATTTATTTTTCCACAATGGAAACCAAGTTATGCACATATTTGTTTTTATTACAATATGTGTAATTTTTAAATGCGGATGGTTTTTCTTAATCTTGCATTTCATAAACCTTAAATAATAATTCTATGCCAAATCCTAAACCAAACAATACAGGTTTGAAGACTAATTTACGTACTATAAAGAGGTCTAATGATGGTGATTTAGGCATTGAAGGGAAGATAATACCTCAAGCTGTTCCGGTAGAGGAGGTTGTATTGGGGGCGATCATGATAGACTTGAATGCGATGTCGGCGGTATTGGATATGCTTAAGCCGGAAGTGTTTTACATTCAAGCACATGCAAAGATTTTTGGTTCCATGATGCGCATTTTTAACAAAACGGAACCAATTGACTTACTAACAGTTCATGAAGAGTTAAAAAAATCAGGTGAGCTGGAAGAAGTGGGAGGCGCTGCTTATCTTGCCGGGTTGACTTCCAAAGTGGGAAATTCGGCCAATGTCGAACATCATGCGCGTATCATCGTCCAAAAATATATTCAACGAGAATTGATACGTGTGTCCAACGCAGTCATCAAAGACAGTTATGAAGACGTAAAAGATGTTTTTGATATTTTGGATGATGCAGAGCAGAATTTATATAAAATTACAGATAATAACCTGAGTAATGGACCTCAGTCGCTGTCTGCATTGGCGAGTCAGGTGCGGGTCAGGATGGAGGAAATGGCTCAAAAGCCAGACGGGCTCACCGGCGTCCCTACCGGTTTTAGGGCATTAGATCAATTAACATCGGGATGGCAGGATTCTGATTTGATTATTCTTGCAGCCCGTCCAAGTGTTGGTAAGACAGCTTTAGCCTTAGCAATGGCTATCAATGCTGCCAAACACGATTGTCCGGTTGCTATTTTTTCCTTGGAAATGTCCAATTTACAGATGGCTCAGCGTATTATTTCCATGGAAGCAGAGATTTCAAGCGAACAATTACGCAATGGTAAGCTTGAAGATCAAGATCTGAAGAAATTTCATCAAGTCCTTATGCGAGAATCTGATTTAAAGATTTTTATCGACGACACTCCATCCATCAATATTTTTGAATTACGAGCCAAATGTCGCCGTCTGAAGATGCAACACCATGTCAAGCTGATAATTATTGACTACCTTCAATTGATATCGGCCGGAAGTGACACCGGAGGCGGGGGAAATCGTACTCAGGAGGTATCGGTTATTTCACGTGCACTGAAAGGATTGGCCAAGGAATTGAATGTTCCTGTCGTGGCTTTGTCTCAATTGAGTCGGGCAGTGGAAGCAAGAGCTGATAAAAGACCAATGCTTGCCGACCTTAGAGAATCCGGATCTATTGAGCAGGATGCAGATATCGTAGGGTTTATCTACCGACCTGATTATCATAACTTAGATAGCAATGTTGGACAAAATAATGGGGATTTTGAAGCTGAACTTCTCATACAGAAACATAGAAACGGAGCATTGGGCAATATTAAAATGAAATTTATTAAGAATTTCGCCAAATATATTGATGAGAGGGTAGATGATCGCTTTGGTAACTTTAGTTCAAGTAGTATGAGTCCTAATAATCCGAATAATCCTAATCAAAGCGTGATTGTTAAAAAAAGCCGTGCTAATGATGATGATTTTATCGATACACCGTTTTAATTATACTATTGTAAAGTGTTTGAGGAATTTTTCATAAAGATATTTGGAATATCTAAGATGAAATCCTTGTTTTTCAATATTTTAATGGATAGGTTCTTCATTTTTTGTGCTTGCCAATTGCATCTTTTTGGCATTATCTATTTTAAAAAGAATATAGAATAATAGCGCTGTAATGACTGCAATAACCATTGCTCCATCCCATAATATGGTAAAGCCATAGGTTTTTATGGTCCACATGCCTATAAGTGGTGCAATTATCAGTGAAACACTGTATGCAAAGGAATAAAAAGCCAGATAACGACCCAAACCTCCCTGTGGCGCTCTATTAGCAACATAAGTTTGTATAAATGGCATCGTCATGATCTCTCCAACACTGATAACAACCATAGATAGTATCAGCCAAGCTGGATGAATTATCCAGTTGAGCATATAAAAAGAAATACCCGTCACTACGATTCCTACGACTATTAGTTTTTGATGATTGATTCGATTGCCAATTAAATACACAAAAGTCATCTCAGTAAAAAAGACAAAAAAACCATTGATGGCAAGTAAGGTACCTATGTGAGCTTCATTAATCTTATAAATATTAGCATAATATACCGGAAGCGTAAACAATAATTGGAAAAATAAAGTCCCGAATAAAATGGTGCAGCCGGTGAAACATAAGAACAATGAATCTTTGAGCGGATTGGATTGTTTGAGAAGCTGATTCGCATTATTTTCTTGAGATTTTTTGTCCTTATCGAAAAAATGCCTTCTAAATAGGAAGATAAAGAAGAAAGCGGATATTATACACGACATTCCGTCACCCCAAAATAACCAAGTATAGGATATCGTTGCGAAAAATCCTCCTATGGCAGGACCTACTGTGTAGCCCATATTCATTGCCATTCTGTTGAGTGAAAAAGATTTGGTGCGGTTGTGGAAATCTGTAAATGCTGTTACGGAACTGTTGTTGGCCGGTCGGAAAGCATCAGAAATCATACTTTGGAAAAATACCAATAATAAAAGTTGTTCATACATTGTTACTTGCGATAGCAAAAGCCATCCTATACCACTTAAAATCTGACTGATAAATTGAACTTTGAAACTTCCATATTTATCTGCAAGCCATCCACCCGCTAAAACGCCCACCATAGACCCCATTCCATAGGATGATAATATCCAGCCGGCTTGAATCTCGGTAAAATGGAGGTGATGTGTTAAATAGATACTCATAAACGGGAAGACCATTGCTCCGGAACGGTTGATGAGCATTATTAAGGAAAGCCACCATACTTCCGATCGGATGCCGGAATATGCATTGACATATAATTGCTTTACCTTATTGTGTATGGCCATCCAAGGATATTTTATGTATGCTTATACATTTAGGTTAAATCTATTTTTTCTATCCGGATATTTACATCTTTCATACTTATGTTTAATTGCTTGTGATCCTTATAATTCAACACTTGGCCGTGAGATCGTATCTTAGTAAGTGTGTCTAAATCAAGTTCTGCTATTGTTCCACATACATCCTGCGGAAGCCCCTTGGCCATAATTCCTTCCTTTGGAAATCCTATGTCCGGGGTACTGTAAAATGCAGAGTAACCGTAGCATGGATTGACCATTGACCACTGTGCATTTCCAACGATTTGAGACACTACGGTGTAGCATTGGTACTCCATAGCCCTTGCTCGGGCGCCAATGTGAACACGGCTTGCACCTTGTATGGTCTTGGTACAGCTTGGCACCATGATGATTTGAGCACCCACTTCGGTTAGATGGTATGCCCCTACCGGAAACTCAATGTCATAACAATTTTGAATTCCAAATTGACAAAAACCGGTATCAAATAAAATCAACTTCTTGTCTCCTTCAATAAAGCACCACTCTTCTTTCTCTGTTCTGGTAAGCCACCATTTATCTTGAAATGCTGATTTGCCCGATGGGGAAAAGACATATACCCGATTGACATAATGAGTGTCCTGTAAAACCGGGAAACTGGGCGCTATTATTGTGACATCATACTTTGAAGCCATTGAACTGAAATGAGATTGGAAGAAGGACAACAGTCCTTGCATTGCAATTAATTGGTCTGTTATACTTTTTTGTATTGATGGTTCAAATAAGCTTACCAAATCCATAGATCCATATTCCGGGAAAAGTATAATTTGTGCTTTTTGAGATATTGATGACTCAATCCATTTTTCAATGGCGGAACTCCATTCCTCCAGTGAATTAAATGGCAGAAGTGGATATTGAATGGAATTGATAATTATCTTTTGTCTCATTTAAAATAATATGAGTTATCAGTTTCAAAAGTAAGTTTTTTGGGCATTATTAGTAAGATTTATTTATCTCGAATTCATATTAAAAGCAAAAATATTGTCCTTAATATGAATTTGGGTTTAAAATGAAGGGTTTTGTGAAAATGAGTTGATATGCAGAAAGACCAATATTTTTGCAATATTGGGTATATTAAATGGAATTATTCATAAGATATTAAAATAATTGCTAATTTTACACCCAAGAGCCTGCACCCTTGTTTCACGATCATATTTGCACAATGAAAATATTGACTTTCATAGGCTTGTTTTTATTTCCTTGGATAGTAGATGCTCAATGTGGGTATTCGGGAATTCGCTTTATTCCGGACGCTTCGGTTACGCAATATTTTATTCAAGTAGATGGTGCCTCATTCAATGATTTGAGTGTGGGTGGTCAAGGCGTGTGTAGAGTGAACCTTACATTCAAACATCCACACATAGGAGATTTGGGTATAAAATTGAAAAGTCCATCAGGTCAAACTATTTCATTGATTGGCGCAGTGGGAAATAGTTCGAATACCTCAGGGAGCATATGGGATGTTCACTTTGTTAGGCAAAGTGCCCTACCTCAGCCGGATATAGGCATTTTGCCACAATGGTCTAATGCATCCAACTGGACTACCAATAATTCTTATATAGGGACATATCATCCTATGGCGGGTAACCAATTGGAACAGTTGAACAGTGGATCGGTCGATGGGCTGTGGGTAATAGAGATTACAGATGGCTCACAATTAGACATTGGAGAATTGTCGGGCTTTTCAATTGAGTTTTGTAAGCCTCAGGGGATTTCATGTTCATCTTGTATCCCGGATGCCGGACGTATTTCTATTACGGAGATAAAGGGCTGTGAAGGAAGTCAATCCCTTAAGCCCACCTTCAATATCCAATATCTCAATGGAGGCAATGGGGCTGGATTTTTATATAAGTTCATTATCAGCAAGCAGGATGATAAAATAATTGCTATTCTGGATTCGCTTGATTTTAGAACTTTTCCTGCCGGCACTTACCAAGCGTGTGGCATCGTATTGAACAGCGGAAGTGTACCGCTTTTGCCCAAGACAGATACATCTGAAATAATGAGTGATTGGCGAAATAGATACTACGATGGATTGCCCGCATTTTGCGGCGATATTTCCTTAGAATGTGTTGTTGTAAAAATTAGGCCAATTAGTGTGAATCAAGAAAAGACTCTGTATATATGTAAAAATAATTCCATATATATAGAAGGTGATACCATTTCCTCACCCGGCAAATATTCCTATCGTTATACCAATCGATTTGGCTGTGATTCGATTATGAAGTATCAGGTTTTGCCGGTACAGTTCAATCAAACACTGGTCGTGACCAATAAGCTGACTTGTTCTTCAAAAGAGGCAATCGTTAGATTAGAAGGATCGTATCCTCCACAAACTACCATGGTTTGGTTTGACCAATGGGGTGTTTTGCGTTCAGGAGTCGATTTGGATTCATTAAAGGTGACGAGCCCGGGCTTGATATACTTGGCATTAGAGCGGAGTGGATGTAGGGATACATTGAGTGTTGATGTCCAAGTCGATATCACACTACCGAGTGTTGCGATAACCTCCGGGTTTTTGAATTGTGATCGACCTTCTATCGTGATAAATACTACAGTAAGTCCATCTAATGTAACCTTCGACTGGACAGGTCCGGGTGGATATACTTCAAATAGCGCTGATCCTACGGTAACGATACCCGGAATATATCGTGTTGTGGTAACGATGGATGATGGATGTTCAATTTCTCAAGATGTGCTGGTGGCGGGTGATTTTAATATTCCTGACTTTAATTTTCAAGTAAATAAAAAAGAATGTTCAGCAGATACTGTTACGATCCGTTTTTCAACACCGGACCAATTGAGAACCATGGAATGGCTGCTGCCGGATGGGAGTAAGGAGTATTCAAATAAGATAACTACTAACCAGAACGGATGGTTCTATCTGACTGTTACCGGTGACAATGGTTGTGTGAAAATGGATAGTGTTTTCGTAGATTTTAAGACTCAAAATCCGGATATTCAGGTAATGGATGCTCATATCAATTGCCTCCAACCGACCATACAACTGCCGGCAACCGCACAGCAGCAGAATTTCACAATTACTTGGTCTGGACCGGGCGGTTTTACTTCCAATATTTTAAGTCCAACAATCGATACTGCCGGTATTTACACCGCTATTGCCACCAGTGGAGACAACTGTATAAGTCGTGTGCAGATTAGAGTGACTGAGGATTTTATTGTTCCTAAACTGACCATTTCTCCCAATCAGTTTAAATGCAAGACCGACAGCCTACGGATAAATACCACGTCTATTCCAAGCAATGTTGTGTTTATTTGGGAAGGTCCCAATAATTATTCGTCGTTGTATTCCGACCCTTATATATTTGAGACGGGATGGTATTATGCGACAATTACTTCTCCCAATGGTTGTTTTAAGGCGGATAGTGTATTCATTGACCAAAGTGTTTTTAATCCTGATATCACAGTAGAGGATGGTGAAATCACCTGTCAAATAGATAGTGCTCTACTAATAGTCAACACAATTAATCCATCCAATCCCGTAATTCAATGGAACGGGCCGAATAATTATTTTTCCGGTCAAAAAGCACCATGGGTCAAGAATGCCGGACAGTATTGGGTGAAAGTAACGAATAAAGCCAATGGGTGTTTTACGAAGAAATCGGTGCTCATTGCTGATAACACAGCTGTTCCCAAAGTTGCTTTATTTCAAGATAGCATCAATTGTTCTCGGGTAGATGCGACGATCGGCTTTATCAATAACTCAACATTGAAAGAGTATTTTTGGATTACTCCCGTGCAGGATACGGTCTTCCAAAAAACAAAGCTCACAACAGCGGTTGAAGATACATTCCGTCTGCATATTAAAAATATATATGGATGTGTATTGGATACTTTTATTCTTGTTTCTTCCGACCATTCGGTACCTAAAATTTCGGTTCCTGACTTTGTCCTTTCTTGTGATAAACCTACAGTTCAGTTGTCTGCTTCCTCGACATTGGGTGTGTTGTCCTATAAATGGACATTCCCCGATGGATCATTTACGACTGATGCCAAGCCATCTGCCTCGATGCCGGGAAATTATAGCATTAAAATTATCGCGACAAATGGCTGTTCTGATTCTTTGGATTTTGTAATCAAAGCCGATACGCTTGAAGCCGGTGTCGATATCCAGCCTTTGTTTCTTTCTTGTCAAAAAGTATCAGATACCCTGCGGTTTACAACCACAATGCCGGGGGGAGATATTATTTGGCACGGACCACAACAGTATGTATCTACTTCGGTTAATCCAATTGTCACACTCAATGGAACGTATTATTTGACATACACCAGTCCCAATGGATGTCGAAGTGTTGATTCAATACTTGTTGTAATGACGGATTCTTTGCCCACCCTCAAATTGAAAGATGATACTTTGGATTGTTTGAAGAATTTGGCGATTCTCAAGCCGGTGACGGATGCCACGGTACCTGTCTATCTATGGAAGGATCCCCAAGGCAATACTTTTTCAAGCGATACGCTGCTTGCTGCAATGGGCGGATTATATGTTGTTGAAATTACGGATAGAAATAAATGCGTAGTCAGAGATACTGCTTTGATAATAGTAGATACGCTGAAGCCAATTTCTATTTTGTCAAACGAATATTTCATAAATTGCACAAATGATTCATTGGAAGTCAAAGCAGTTAAGAATGTCAAAAATTATAGTTTTAAATGGTATGACGAACAAGGTGTGATTAGTATAGATACTTCTTTATTTCTATACAATTTGGGTGATTATATGGTCGATATAGGGGGAGATAATGGTTGTGTGTCAAGGCATAGCTTTCGAGTCAATGGTGACCTTACTAAGCCGGATTTGACGGCAATAGGAGGGGAGTTGAATTGTGATTATACCAAAATCGTTTTGCAATCTTCTTCCCAAACCGATGCTGTATCGCTCTCTTGGATAATCGATACATTAACGATCGTAAATAGTTCTGTGACAGTGGACAAAGCCGGACTTTATAAAGCGATAGCGCGCGGCTTAAATGGGTGCGTGTCGGATACCATTGTAAGAATAGATTCTAATTATAAGAAGCCGGAATTGGTCGTTTCAGATGGTTCTTTGTCTTGTGATTCCAGTAATTATTTGTTGCATGTCATTACAACCAGTAATATTGGTTCTTATGGATGGTTCGGATCGAATGGTTTTTTCTCTGACCAGCCCAACGTCTATGTCGTTGATACGGGATATTATTTTATATTCTTAAAAGGAGCTAATGGGTGTCTTTCTATCGATACCGTATATGTCGATGACAATCCACCTGAACCCAATATTAGTTTGAAGGCAGATGTAATTACCTGTTATTCTACACAAGTCCCATTGTTGCTGAGTTCTGATGGTATTGTTGAAAGTCAACTGTGGACGGGTCCTGATGGGTTTGTTTCAGATGAATTAAAGCCTTCGGTGTCAGTTTCAGGAACATATATGGTAAATATGACGAATGACTATGGCTGCTTTGCAATTGATTCAATATTTGTTCCAATTGATACGGTGAAGCCAATAGTGTTAATTGAGTCGGGTGATTCAATATTCTGTAATCATCGGGAAATTATCTTGACCGGCAAAACCGGAAACAATGTGACAGCAGCCTACGAGTGGTCAACAATAGATGGACATTTGATTGGACAAATTGATGACAAAAGCGTACAGATTCGAGATACCGGAACATACACACTTCTTATCCAGGATTTGAATAATGGCTGTATTCAAACAAAAGATACAGTTATACAAGAAGTACAGAACCCTATTGATAGTTTAATAGTTACCGTAATGCCTGTGTCATGTGAAGGGATCAATGATGGCGAGATTGTGATACACGGTGCGGAAGGAGCAAAGGGTGCGCTTCAGTACAGTATTTTGCAAGATCACTTTGGACCATATAATTATTACAATAGATTGTCTCCGGGAGATTATTTTGTCCAGGTGAAGGATACATTTGGATGTGTATTTGGAGATTCGATTAATCTTGGTTTGGCTGAACCAATAGGGTTGAATTTGGGGAATGATACGACTATTCGCCTTGGACAGCCGATATTTATTGACACACAGCTAAATATTGATTCTGCTCAGATTGACCATATCTTATGGGATAGTGCACCTGTGAGTTGTAATGGTTGTATAGCTTTTACGGACAGGCCAAAGTATTCAATTATTTATTCGATTAAGGTAAAGGCTAAGAATGGGTGTGAAGCCAACGATTCTAAGTTGGTCGTGGTAGAGAGTAATGATTTAGTATTTGTTCCCAATATATTTAGTCCCAATGGTGATGGTAGAAATGATATCTTAGAAATAAGTGTTTCACCTGCTGTTGATGAAATCGAACAATTGGTAATAGCTGACAGATGGGGAAATATTGTATATAGTAGGGAGAAGTATAAGCCTGAAGAAAATGCAGGTGGTTGGGATGGGAAGATGAATGGAGCGTCGGTCGGTCCGGGCGTTTTTGTCTATTTGGTAAGGTATCGATTAATTACAGGTGAGCAGTTGAAAACCAAGGGAGATATTACTCTTATCAGGTAGTCAGTTTGGTTGGACTTGGTTGAAATAAAAAAGCCCCATCGGAAGGATGAGGCTTAGATATATTTTAAGAAAAATTATCTTACACTATTAACGATTGCTT
>Ga0073900_10001984_pt1 | contig 11012 bp, 5 predicted proteins | sample KloWWTmetKNB5Kit_FD_66666 | JGI IMG/M metagenome (GOLD analysis project Ga0073900, IMG submission 66666) | Active sludge microbial communities from Klosterneuburg, Austria, studying microevolution and ecology of nitrifiers - Klosterneuburg... | ecosystem: Engineered > WWTP > Aerobic digester >... | reverse complement strand
CAGAATTCAGGATGCCTTTCATCAGCTGAACAGATGGGCGAAGGTTGGAGCGATTTTATGTCGTTGGTTACGTCAAAGCGACCAGGAGATAAAGGGACTGACGCACGTGGGATAGGGACTTACGTTAAAGCTCAACCTACGTCAGGTTCAGGTATCAGAAGGTTTCCTTATAGCACGGATATGAGTAAGTGTCCCAATACATTTGCTGATGTAGCTAATGTATCCGGACCACATGCGATAGGAGAGATATGGTGTGATATGATATGGGATTTATATTGGGCAATGATTGATAAGTACGGTGATGATGGTAAGTTGTGGGGCGGTGATGGAGGAAATAGTAAAGCAGTAGAACTAGTATTTCAAGGTATGAAGATTCAGCCATGTGGTGTGGGATTTGAAAGTGGACGGGATGCCATTCTTGCGGCTGATAATTTATTGTTTAATGGCGAAAATAATTGTTTGATATGGGAAGTGTTTGCTCGTCGTGGATTAGGTTATTTTGCGGATGGCGGATCAGAAAATTCACTGGGTGACAATGTAGTAGATTTTACACCTAACCTGTTTTGCTTAGATAAGGTGGAGATGCATAAAGAGGTTACTAAAGAGGTGGACAAAGGTGGAGAAATCAACATTGACTTCAATCTTAAGTCATATAAACTTGCCACAGCAAAGAATATTAAGGTTACAGATGTGATTCCTGAACATACTTCTTATGTGGCTGGATCAGGTGGAACGTATTCCAATGGTGTGGTTACATTTGAGTTAGATTCGTTACCTTCTTCTGCAGAGCATACCTTTAGTTATAAAATAAAAGTAGATGATGATTATTTATCAAAATTAATGTATCAAGAAGGTTTTGAAAGTGAATTTTCATTCCCGGATGGAGATTGGTTTAATAACATTCAATCCGGAAACGTATTTTTTGAATTTTTAGAAGGTGAAGGAGAAAATGGAAGTAATGTTTATGCTATACCTGCATTGACCGGTGATTATAAAACTTCATTTGAAAAAGCATCGCCCGTAACGGTTGCCGGAGCGCACCCATACTTAGTCCTCAATCATAAATATAATACACAAGGTGCTGTGGATGGCGGAAATATTCGATATTCCGAAGATGCCGATAGTTGGAAATATTTTGGAGATGAAGTAGTTAGAGGAAAATATCCCGGTTATATGGCTTATGCAAGTTTCACTATTCCCAATTTATTAGGATTTAGTGGCGATTCTAAAGGATGGGTGCATAGCTTTGCGGATTTAAAGGCTTTAGATACGAAAGAGCTTTATTTTAGCCTATTCTATGGAGCTTCTGATGGTGATGCAACATTGGATAATTGGTATATTGATAATCTAGAGTTGGTCGATGCGGTGTTTGTCAACAGTGAAGCATGTATAACGGTTGATGGCGGAAACGAAGAATGTGTGGAAGCAAATGAATTGGGTACTTATGTGCGTCACAATGGCTTAGTGTCAACTGATAAAGTTGCGGGTCAGTCTATTGTAAGCAATGTATTCCCCAATCCCGGAAATGGAAGTTTAAATATCAGTTGGCTTAATACTCCTGGTCAAGAAATGGAAATTACGGTATCAGATGCGTCCGGCAGAATAGTTAAACAAGTGAAAAAACAAAGTTCTGTCAATGTTAATTTGACCAATATTGACCTTTCTGTCGCTTCAAATGGCATATATTTTGTCCAACTAAAAAATGGAAAAGGGATAGCAACCCATAAATATATTAAAATGTAAGTTTCAGGATTTCATAATTTCTTAATAATCAAAAGGGAGTTCCAGTATTGGAGTTCCCTTTTGTTTTTATACTGAATTCCTTTATACCCGAATTCAGCAGTAAAGGCTTAGAAAAACCGTATATTGCTGGTTTTGAATGTATTCCCGATATACGAGTCGTTCCGATGGTTTGGCAAAAGCATTGATTACGAATCGTTTATCGATTCAGTATTTTCTAATGCTGAATTTTGGATTAACGAATAAGGCTTCAATTTCAAAGGTTTTCCCCGGATATTTTTCGAGTAAGGCAGACCAGGCAGCCTCATCGATACCTAATGCCGATAATGGGCCGTCGAGCTTGTACTGATAGTATTTCTCCAGTACAGGTGAACTGCCTATTTTATACCAGATTGATTTATAGATTAATCCAACATTTTCTGATATAATACCGATGCGATAGTCGTTTATGACAATGCAATTGGACTATTACGAATAACCAATCGGTATTAGCGCTCAGCTCGGGATGGATGGCTGAACATTTCTAGTCAGCGCCACTTGCTGACAAAGACTTAATCCGCCACGTCTAAAAAGTGGAACTAGCACCAGAATAAGACAAAATCATCGTCAAAGAAATTATCAATACTTTTACTACAAAAAAGCAGATTCAGGAACAGGCGGGGTGATACACTATATTAAATATTCCTTTTCAAAGCTGGGACTATCAAGCAAATCACATAGATTTTTGTATCCTTGCAACCAAGCTTCTGGGTTTTTATATTCTAATATCTTTTCTTTAAATTGTATCTTATAATCCTCTATATTAGGGTCATTCATTAACTTCAAAATAATTAGGGCTTTGAAATAATTATCCTGATGTTCAGATATAGGGTCTAAATTCTTATTCTCCCAATTCTGAGTTATTTGATTATAAATTTTTTCCAAAGAATTGTTTTGCTCCATAAACGAAAACCCTTTTGTTTCCATATATTCAATAATTTTATCACAAAAATGATGGACATCCTCTTTTGAATAGAGTGTATCAGATTCAAGCTTAACTCTAAAATTATTGTTCTCAATTATTGAGATATGGTTTAATATATTATAAGGTTTTTCGTAGTGGTGCTGAACTGATTTATTTGGCAATTGAATTTTAAACAAAGTCCTTTCAACTATATCTAAGTAGGTACACATTGGAGAAATCCAGACCTTACCTGTTGTGTAAACATTAAAAAACAGAAACGCAAAATCGATTTTTAATTTCTCAACATATCCAATTGACCCTCCTTGTATACCTATTTTAAATTGAAACCCTTTATCCTTATAATATGGGTTTAATTTACCCTTTAATTCATTTTTAATATCAGTAACGCCTAACCACATTGTAATAATAGTTATTTTTAGAATGGGCTAAATTTAATTAATTCTATATCTCCTCCTGTTAAACCCGAAATATCTGTATTCCCATGATCAGAGATTTTAAGACACTTACCTTGGGGAAGTATTATTGGATTATTACTCGGTAGAACATTTCCTCCACCAGTTTTCACTGTTAACTGACCTTGATTCTTAATTATTGATAATCCCTCTTTCTGTCTTGTTGTAAATGTCGTGCTTTTACTCAATTTATTCTCTATGTAAATTACATCTTCAATTGTATTCCCTGTTTTCTTAACTAAAAGAATATCCGCCTTAGTGAAACCGTTGGTTGTGTATAATTGCACTTCTGTCAAAAGTTGGTATTCGTTTAAATTTATCCCCGGAAAAAGTTGTTGAAGTTTGTTCTTAATTACATTATTGGATAGAAAGTTATCTACAATGTTTTTATTAAACTGTCTTCCCTTGACGACAAAGTGCTTAAAAAACTCACTTTTAGCTAAAGCCTGTATCTGATCTGTCACATCCTCTTCAAGTTCTTTTAATATTTCAAAACCAAGTTCAGGATTATCATTTATTTTTTTGTATGCATTAAACAAAATGGGATTATCAATATCGATATCCAATTTTGGATAATTATCTAAATGGTTATTCAGCCTACTTAAAAATTCTACATCTAAGCGAATTTCATCATTATGCTTGGCTGCTACCTCCCACGCCCTCACGCATCTCACCTTCTCCCCAAACAACGCCCTCAACGCTTCACCGCCCTCACCTGCCAGGTCTTTTTCCAGCTGGTTGAGGGTGGCATTGTCCATACTCTTTAGTATGTCAGACAAATGTACTCTTTTTTTGGCATCTAACAAATTATCGGCGATATTTTGGATTTGTTGCAGTTCGGGCCGGCGGATGTGGGCATAGATGTCTGTGCCCTCTTTATCCAACAATTTGAGATAGGTCAACTTGTTAGCCTCCGCAGCATGATAGATTATTCGTATTTGATGGTTGTGAAAGGCTTTGTTGATAGCTGCTTGATAGAAGTTTTCAGACAATTGGATGACCTGGTCCGGATCGATGCGCATCGCCGTGGAAAATGCTATCATCCTGAATGAATTCCGGGCTTTGACCGGCAAGAATGCGCTGTTGGCAAGGGCTATAAAGGTCGCACCGCGTGCAGACACAATAGCATTTTTAATTGGCTTTATGGATTCCCTGATTATCTTGACGCCGGCTGTGCCCACTCCGACTAAAGCCATGCCGATAGAATAATTAATTATCTCGTCTTCATTTCCTCTCACAGTAGCATATGCTAATCCAATGCAATCTGCGATATTATCGACCGCTGGAATCATCCCCAATATATTAACAGTGGTATATACTATTGGGTCAAAAACTTCGAAAATCATGTCATCATAAGTGTCTGAAGACCTAATGGCACGTATATTAGTTATGCTGTCGGGTGGCAAATCATCTCTAATAAATTCTATAAAGGACAGTCCAAGGGTAATCGGGTTTAAGTCGATCGGGCTTTCCTCTAAGATGATTCCAAGTTTGAAAAACCATTTAGATATTGGATCTGTAAATGCAAGGTTATTCAGATAGTCAAAGTATATTTCCGGTATGCTGTTTTCGACAAAATTTTCTTCTACCGGTATGGTTTTCCATGATGTTGGACTTTCCGATGTTATTTCTGCTTGGTATAAATAATCATTTTTCTGAAGTTCATACGACAATAGTTCTACAAAATAATTTTCATTAGGTATAGAATAACCAAATTCATTTTGAGCCGAATATACCCAAATACTCCTTTTAGGCACCTCAAGAGCGTTAATCAAATCAAAATAAATATTGCTTCTTAACACTATTTCGATATTGGCCTCTATCCCTACTCCGGCCTCTTTATCTCTATGGACTACGATATCGTCAAGAGTACCATTGGCATATCTGGATAGTATATACGTATCTACCTTCTTTCTACAGAATTTAAACCCTTGTGTTATAACTTGATAGCTCTTTTTTATTGAACCGAAAACGGCACTCAGCCTTTCGCCATCGATTGTTGACTCATCAAAGCTAATACCCGGCATTTGATCATAAAAATCACCATAATATATCCTATTAAATTTAGCTGGTATCGTAACTATCACTATCGACACGTCGGCGATTATACTTCTATTCAGTTTGCTTCTTACAAGTTGTGCGAAGCCATTCCATTGCGATGTCGGCAATATTATATCCAAATACCCACTTACAACTACATAAAACACATTATCTCTTTGGTATAGAAGTGCCAATTGGTCATCAATTCGACGGTCAATTAGTCCGGGTATCGTAAAGTTGTCCTTTATATCTCCATAATGGAAAATTGTTCCTGTATTAAATTCAAAATTCTCAATATTTGACCTCGCTAAATACAACCGTTCTGCTTTTCTGGCAAATAGGTCAGCGAAGTCGTTTAATTCCTGAGATACATTCTCTAAAGGAACATTAAAATTGGCAACTAATGGTGTTTTATTCTCCATCGTATCACACACATACCCTCCCGACAATACCTGCAAGGTCGATGTGACATAATTATATATGGTAGAAAACGTTTTGTCTTTATACCGACCTGATCGTTTGTTTTCATCGAATTGATGGGTAATACAATTGATAGTTCTTAAAAGAGTCTCGTCTGTGGAAGGATATCCTTTGATCTCTCTTAGCATGATAGTACTGGCTATTTCCCGCTCTCGCTTGGAATCCATTAAGACCTTTTTCGATGTATAAGTGGAAATAACAATTACGCTTCCAGCATAGGTGTTGATAGATTGTGATATAAATTTATAAAATTCAATCACATGTACATTTATTAATTGTATTACTTTCTGGTTATATTCTTGCTTTTTACTTTTTTCAACTGCATTGACTAAATCTTTGGTGGTTTGTACGTTTGATAAAGTGTCAAATATTCCCAACCATGGAAATCGATTGGCGGTAGATATATTAAATATTAATATAGTGGGACTATTAATATACTGCTTTTCAAATTGAAAAATAGAATCTTCAAGTTCGTCAAGTTCCGGATAATTGCCCCTATTGATATCGACCATTTCAAAAGAGCCATCCAATGTAATCTTGCCCCATTTTATATATGCCAATATCTCTTCGTCTAAATCTATCGTAAAAAATAATTTCTTGCTCCCCGGAACCTCATTGTTGAGCCTCCATACAAACTCCTGCTTCTTTCTTGTAAAAATCTGGTCCAAAATACTATCTAAGCTTTGATATCTCGTACTGTCAACCGCGGCAGCAAAGGCGACCTGAGGAAAGATGCTAAGTATAAGCAGTACAATGAATGATTGAATAAAATTCAGAAAGAATACATTCTTTTGTTGGTTCATATTGAGCGTGTTTTTCATATTGAGGTTTAGCAGGATTTTAGAATGATTTAAATTCGAGTAATCGATATTGCAAGATAGTTGTTATTTTTCAATTTTGTGACTATTTTAATTGTATAATTTTTATGGATTAACCTGCCATTCTTACTTCTCACTCAACCCATTGTAAAACAGATCAATGAGCTATGGGACGGAATGCTATTTTCTATTTTTAGACTATAGTTTTTAAAAGCCTCTTTAGCGTCTTTCATAAGAATTACATCCAGTTAAATTGCAATTAATTACTTTTCGGTTCAATGCGATTTTCTCTTTTTATCACTATTTTGATTTCAATAAATCTAAAAGTTAGCATCATATTTATTAAAGGCAAAACTTTTGCCTATAATACGAATTCGGATTAATGTGGATTCATTGTAATAAGACTGGAGTATAATTGGGGTATGAAATACGACATGGAAAGGAAGTTGTTTATGTAAGCCTAATAGATAGGATAAATTTATCTAATACAATATGTCTGAACCTGATAGTTCACCAAGCGTTGAATGGATCTATAGAAAGATTTAGTTGTTAAAACAATAATCTATAACAAAGCATTATATCATCTTATCGATGATGTGTTTAAGCATCCTAAACGAATAAAATTGAGATCTAAGGATTGACTAAGAATAAGTCGTTTTCTGCCATTTTGATAACCGTTTCGCCGGGAAGTGGTTTGCCGATAGCAGCAAGTTTGCTAAGCATATCGTTACGCTGTGTTTTAAATTCAGCGAGATTATTTCCGGGAATCGGATTAGGAGAAGGCAATTTGCAAGATTTAGGATTTACTTGTACTCCATTTTTCCAAAATCTGAAACAAACGTGAGGTCCGGTGGCTAGTCCTGTGGAGCCCACATAGCCTATTATCTGACCCTGTCGAACTCTTTGACCTCTACGTTGTCCTTTAGGGAAACGGGACATGTGAAGGTATTGGGTAGCATAAGTTTTATCATGCTTTATTTTTACATAATTTCCATTACCGCCACTATAACCTTGAGCTTCAATGATTCCATCAGAAACTGCCAAGATTGGTGTGCCGGAAGGTGCGGCATAATCTGTGCCAAAATGGGGTACAACTTTGTTCAAGATGGGGTGGAGTCGGCTTCTGGAAAATTTGGAGGTTATTTTAGCATATTTTAGAGGCGCAGCTAAAAATGATTTTTTCATAGGTCTGCCTTCTTGGTCAAAATATCCTTTGTATTTGCCATTATCAAAATAGAAAACATATTTTTCGCCCAATCTGCCTTTATAATAAGCAGCTAATAATTTACCGGCATCAACTTCTTGACCATCAATCATATTTTTCTCATATACGAGTTTGATAACATCGCCTTTACTCGCCCTACTCAAGTCCATTGCACATTCCATTGCATCTTCCATCTGACCTGCTAAATCAGTATCCATGTTATACTTTTTGATAGTTTCCCACAGGGAGCCGTCCATCGTACCGGATACGACTTCTACACTTTTTTCAACAGGTAGTTCAACCATGCTAATATTATCCGGATTCTGCAAGTCTAAGACGACGTATCTATAAACATTAGGGTAAAATGCGATGTATTCAGGCTTCTTGGTCTTTAAATCCTTTAAAATTGTTATTTGCAGTCCGGGATGAATGATGCGGGGATTGATAAACTTTTTACTTGCATCCACGATATTAAATGCAGTCCTAACTTCGTCCGTATATTTTGAAAGAATATTAATAAGGGTTTCATCTTTTTGAACAGTAAATGATTCGGATTCAAAGGTGTCAAGAGCAAAACCGAATTTTAAAGTTGGAGACTTTACATTAAAACTATTAAGGGTGGTAATCTGACTTTTGTTATATTTAGCCGAAAGGTCGAAATTGTTTGGTAGAAGTTTTGATAGAATTAACGAAGAAAGGATGAAGGTAAATGCTAATCCAGTATGCTTAATTAAACTATTTGTATTCACACGCAATTAAATGTTGAAAGTAATAAAGTCGCTTAAAAGGTGTAAAAGTACACATACATTTCGAATTACGAAATTATTTAAATGAATTTTATGTCGAACAAAATATTTTATGGAAAATATTGTTTCGTTACATTAAATATTTTATTTTGAATGTAATTGTAAATAATTTAAAATCAATAAAATATTTGGAATCGAAAAGAAAATCCTTTTATTTTGTTAAATGTTTGTTTCTTGCATTCCTATTTAAGTTAGAATATGATAAGTTTATTAACAGCAACAATTATTCTGAGTATAGTTCATGCATTGATACCCAATCACTGGCTACCACTTGTGGCTATTTCGAGAGCTGAGAAGTGGGATACCAAAGAAGTTGTTATTATTGGATTTGTATCTGCATTTGCACACGTATTGGGTACAATAATTCTAGGTGTTTTGTTGGGATTTGTTGGTATTAAGTTGTCGAATACTTTCGAATCTTATGCTCATATCATTGCGCCTGTGTTGTTGATTGTTTTGGGATTAATTTATTTTTCACTCAATGCGCCACATCATCACAATCAGATAGATGGAGATGTAGGTTTGTACAAAAGAAATAAGACCCGGTGGGTACTTGTGTTTGTCGGCATGATGTTTTTATCGCCATGTCTTGAAGTGGAGACATTGTTTTTGACTGCCGGGGGGTATGGTTTAGAGAGTGTATTGATATTATCATTGGTGTATGGAATATTTAGCATTATATCCATTGTGCTAATGATATATTTGGTTCATAAAGGAAGTCATTTTATTAAGAACAACGAATTTATTGAGCATAATGAAAAGAAAATAACCGGTATGGTTCTTATCATTATTGGTTTGATATCATTCTTTCTCCATTAATTAATTATTCTCATGAAGTTATATTTAGTTTTATTTTTTTTATTTATATACAATAGCTTTCAATTGTTAGGTTTGACTAATTCTGGAGGAAGTTGCTTAGGAATTAAGAGTGAAATGATAAAAGATTCAATAAAGATTACCTCTTTTAATATCAGATTGGCCTCTGCAAATGATGGGATAAATAGATGGCAAAATCGAAAGGAATTATTGAAGCAATACATTCTGAAAAAGAAGCCTGATATCCTTGGCGTTCAAGAGGCTGAATTGGTTCAGATGGCTTTTATAGACTCTTTGGAGGGTTATGATTATGTGGGAGTTGGTCGGGACAATGGTATGTCGCAAGGAGAATTTTCAGCTATTTTTTATAATTCGGATAAATATGAAGTCAAAGAATCCGGAACCTTTTGGCTTTCATCCACACCAAATAAGCCGACAATGGGGTGGGATGCAGTGTGTTATAGGATTTGCACATGGGCAAGGTTTTCGGGAAAAGACCATAAAGAGTTTTACGTATTAAATACACATTTTGATCATATTGGAAAAACAGCAAGAATTGAAAGTGCGCGGCTGATTATGTCAAAAATTAATTTATTGAATCCGAGCCTACCGATTTTTTTGATGGGAGACTTCAACACTGAATCCGAATCCCTACCCATTCGAGTGATTCAAGATTTTATGGCTGATAGTAGAGCTATAGCAGAGATACCGGACGACACAGATGGGATGACTTTCAATAACTTTTCGGAGAGTGTTCCTGCATCCATTAAGATTGACTTCATCTTTGTAAACAACATGATACGTGTTTTATCTTTCAAAACAAATAAGGAAAAGCCAGAGGGACGGTTTATTTCGGACCACTATCCGGTGGAGGGTGTTTTTGTTTATTGAAGCGAAATATAAGTAATAGTTGTTTGATGTATGACTTGGAATTAAAGACATTTAATAGCTTTAGATTTTTTCCTACCTTTACAAGATAAATGTTTTAGTTTTGGATAATTCATTTGATGAAAATGCGGGAAGAAAGAGCTTTGGTGAAGAAGAATTTGTTGATTATAGCAAGGCTTCTTATCCCGGGTTGCCGCCATTTTTAAGAGGGCCGTATGCATCGATGTATGTAAAGCGACCTTGGACAATCAGGCAGTATGCTGGATTTTCTTCTGCTGAAGAAAGCAATGCTTTTTACAAACGCAACTTAGCTGCCGGGCAGATGGGGCTGAGCGTGGCATTTGATTTAGCTACCCACAGAGGATACGATAGTGATCATGAGCGGGTTACGGGTGATGTTGGAAAAGCAGGTGTAGCTATTGATTCAGTAGAGGACATGAAAATTTTATTTGATGAAATTCCTTTGGATAAGATGTCTGTTTCTATGACGATGAATGGGGCTGTATTACCCATAATGGCATTCTATATTGTTGCAGCAGAAGAACAAGGTGTATTAATGGATAAATTGTCCGGAACAATACAAAATGATATCCTGAAAGAGTTTTTAGTTCGTAATACATATATTTATCCGCCTCGCCCTTCGATGCGGATCATTTCTGATATTTTTGAATTTACGGCTCACAATATGCCTAAATTTAACTCTATCAGTATCAGTGGGTATCACATGCAAGAAGCAGGTGCAAGTCCGGCAATAGAACTTGCATATACCTTAGCCGATGGATTGGAATATATCAAGACCGGCAT
>Ga0073900_10001983_pt1 | contig 11018 bp, 4 predicted proteins | sample KloWWTmetKNB5Kit_FD_66666 | JGI IMG/M metagenome (GOLD analysis project Ga0073900, IMG submission 66666) | Active sludge microbial communities from Klosterneuburg, Austria, studying microevolution and ecology of nitrifiers - Klosterneuburg... | ecosystem: Engineered > WWTP > Aerobic digester >... | reverse complement strand
AACATATCCCTGCCAATATTAGGATTCTCTCCAACTTCCTCTAATATTCCGCCAAATATAGCAGGGTCAAAACTTGAATTTTCCGAGAAGAAAATATTCAATCTCATTCCTGTTTCAACATCTATAGCATATCCAGGGAACCAACTCAATCCGGTGGAATCAGGATTAGAATTGAGAACAGGATTACCATTTGCATCAACATCCTTAGTAACAGATCTTGCTTTTCTCAATGAAAACTGAGGCGCATTTCCTTCCGGTGGTAAGCCGGCATTAGAATAAATTGCATTAGAAGCTTCGACAACAATACATTTAGACCATTTAGATCGATCACTCGTGAACACAATATCTACGTTATTCAGATCAGCAAGTGTATTGGATTTCTCAACCGTATTCTTAATATTAGAAGAAGCAGGAACAGGTGTTAGGAACTCTCCAGCTCCAACATCTGCTGGTTCTTTCAAAGCGAGTGCCAATGGCCAGAAACCCAATTTTTCATAAACATTCTTTGGATCCTGATTTCCTTTATCACTAAACTTCTCAACAAAATTAATCCAATTTAAAGCTTCAGAAAGAATAAGAGAAATATTTGGATTATCACTCAAGACTTCACCTCCATCTCTTAACATTGTAAGCCAATTATCCTTAGTTGGATCAGCATATACCCTTTCCTGACCAACATATCCATTTACATCGTCTAAGTCTTCTCCAGGATCATTATTAGGGAAAAAGATAGAAATACCGTATTCTGCAATCAATCGCTCATTAAACTTAGCAAACTTTTCTTCCTTAACCAAAGTGTCACCTGTGGCATTCGTCAAATTCCATACTGCCGAATTAATATCTAATTTGGAATCAGTAGGGTTTTTATCATTGAAAGCAACATTAAGTACGCCGTCAATTACATCTATCGGGTTATAGACTTTCACTGCTACCGGACCATTACCCTCTTTATACAGAATAGTTCTCTCGGCGGAAGGTCCACTTATAAAGCTCAAATTAAACAACCTATCTCTTTCGCCATCTGCTAGTTCAAGGAAAGATCTATAAGTACCTTCACCATCCAACCTAGTGATAATTGCTCCTGAGCCATAATCAGAATTCAATTTTCTATCAATAATTGGTCGAGGTATAGCGGTATATATTTGGGAATTTCTTCTTCCAAGGGCAAATGTTATTCGTTGACCATCACCCTTTACATCCAAGCTTTTGTAGTTATTATATGCGTATGCTACCGCAGTATAATAATATTTTTTATGATTCACCAAACGATCATCGCCGGTTGCAAATAAGTCTCTATTTACTTCGAATGTATTTCTCAATCCTTTATTTTCACCGTTAACCATGGTTGTTGGAATCCATATATGATGTAATGGATCTTTAGGATCAGGATAAGATGGATTATCTATTGGAATCCAATTAAATAATGTAGTCACTGAATCTTTCAAGTCAACTTGAGCAAAAAGTCTTGATTTACTTGGATCATCCAAATCGGCTGGTGAAACATCAGGACTTTTAACCTGATAAATCATATAGCCTTGAAATTTAAACAAACCAAATGTATCTTTTGACACCGAAATACCCGGACTAAATCCATGATAATTCAAATCAAAGTTATTGGAAGTTTCGGGATCATTACTCAAAGCTAAAACCAATTTCTTGTCCAATTCAATGATATCTACATTCGGTGCATCCGGACCGTCAAATATTTTAAAACAATTGTCAAAAAGTCCTTGACATATTCTATCTGCAGCAATCAAGTCCGTTAATGATGGTGCATTATTGGGTCCAGAATAATCTTGATCAGGCACCCATGGAACTCCAACAACAAGATAATTGGTCTTATTGGACTGCAATGTTATCGGTCCTGTGGATTGAGCTGTCCTACGGTCAACACCCGGTAATGCTGTAACAGTCTTCATCGACCAACCGTTAACATTGTCCGGCGCATCCGGAAATGGATATCTTGTTACCGGACCTCCTGATTTATATCCTGAACCACCAAAGGTAAAGGGAGTGCCATCCTTCCACTTAGCATCCAAATAATTATACAATTGCTGTAAATTTTTAGGGTCAGTCGTACCAGGCTCAGCACTTTCTCTATTCCAATAGGTGAAGGAAGTCATACCTATATCATAATTGGTTTCCTTCCCTTCTATTATTGTATCAATGGTAGGTCCTTCAAAGTAGTCAATACCCAAAATCGGAACTTTCCTACCATAGGTATTGACAGAACCTCCACCTGCATTACACAAAGTCATATCAGGTCCTGAATTCCCGTCAGTTCCGTCAACATTGTAATAATACACTAAACTTAATGAGGAATCACATCCAATCAAGTCATCATCTGGACAACCTAAGTCAGAGTCAACCCACCATCCAAAAATACACCTATCTGTTACTGTGGGAGAACGATTGACCAATTTATAACGCATAAAGGTCATATCATTCAGTTGGTCATTCGTTTTAAAAGCATAGGCTTGAACTTGTACTTCCATATTTATAGGAGTTCCATTAAATTCGGTATGTACGTTTCCATTGTCATTATAGATCCAAAAATACATTTGATCTGCATACGTTGGAGGAACCGGATTGTCGGCTGTTGGCTCACATGCTCCACCTACACCACGCACTTCAATAATCGGAAAATCTCCTTTAGCGGGATCATACTCTCCGTCGCCATCATAGTCATAAAATGGTGCTAATGCTGCAGTAGTAGAAGGCAAACTCCAATTGTATATTGATTTAAAATAAGGATTACCTCTTGCTGGCCATCCTCTTACATTTAATGGAATTAAACTTTCCGGATAGTCAGTCCCTGCTTCTAGAAATTCATTAAATTGCGCTATATGCTTATCTATTTCCTGCCCTCTTACTTCAAAGAACCTATCCCAGTTAGAACATTCCTGAACAGTAATTTGACCAGTCAGATCATTAAGTGGACCAGGAAACCAGTCATGCTTATTACTATTACCACCGTACATTCTTCCTGCACCTTTCAATTGATCTCCATTGTACCCTACAATCCATACTGCTGCTGCAAATATTGATGAAACAGGCTTCACGGTTACATTAGGTACAATATATCTACCATCACTCCTATCCCACCATACGTCACCACCGTTTAGTAATAAAGCCCTAACATTATTAATAGTAAGTTCTACTTTAGCCGTTGCCGGAGCACAAAGCTCTCTCAACTCAAGTTCTTTTTGAGTAGGTGGATCTTTCTTAAATCCGGGAGGTACGTGAGCACTCACATCATAAGCCACACTTACTATAAAAATAAATACCCAATAAAATAAATAATTTTTCATTTGTAATATTTTAAATATTTATTGACGAAAAATGAAAAGTTAATAAATATCAATTAATTCTGTTATTAAAAATTAAAACTTGCTCCTATATAAATCCTTCGTGGTCCATTAAAAAACCCAGGGTTGTACATCAACCAATTGTAAGCATTAATATATTCGGCAGAAGTTCTTCCTAAGCCCGTGGCAACCTGATTCAAATCAATTGCTGAATATAAATTCTGTCCCAGATAAGTCGGTAAAAATCCATCATCAAAGGCTGAACCAGAGGCTTTATACAATCCATATATATTTCGTGTATTTAATAAATTGGTAATCCTTACATATACGTTAAGCGATGCGGCTCTTTTAACATCTGCAGAATTCAATCTAAATGATTTATCTATTCTCAAATCCAGATTAAAGTTCCAAGGATATCGCTGCCCATTATATGTACCAATAGTTCCACTTCCGCCCCGTTCAGTAGGAGTAGCAGCCTTAGTGTAAGGACGACCTGAAACGGCTGTACCAATGATATTAACACCTGCATTGGCAAATACATCGACACCAAACCATTCGGGTCCATTGTACGCCTTTCCTTCATCAAAACGGTAGTCAGCTGTTAATTTCAAAGCATGTCTTTCATCAAAGTCAAGTGGGCTCAATACTCTCACTTGACCATTCTTGGCGATGTTTGCCTGAGTTTGAGGATCAGAACCTGTACCATCCGCAAACTGTAGTGTATAGTTGGCTTGTAAGGTAAGATTACTTGTTCTTCTCAAATCATACTGTATCTGAATCCCTTTTACGGTACTAAAGTCAATATTACGGTATGTCAACAATTTGCCACCGATATTACTTGTATATAATATCAAAGAGTTCTGTATCAAATCTCTAATTTCTTTATAATACAAAGACAATTTCAAGGCTGAAGTATTTGTCAACTTCTGCTGGAATCCGATTTCATAATCGATATTCTTGGAAGGCTTCAAATCCGGATTATTAAAGGAAGATTGATTCTCCCAATATAAATAATCTAAACCTGAGGCATAATTGTTGGTTGGTCTTTCTACTAAGATGTCGTAATGTCCAAAGAAGTTGGCATCATCTGATATAGGGAATGATATCGCAATCCTTGGTGAAAAACTTACCTGAGGGGTATAATCTTTAAATGAACGGTTAGGATCATAAGATGCTAACTGGATATCTGGTTTATTTACTTCTCCGGGAAGTAGATTATACCTTGGATTTACAACACCTTTTTGGAAGATATCGTCCGGATTGAGTGTCGCTATACCTTTGGAATTGTACCAAGTATCTCCTACTCTAAATGCTTTTACGCCTGATGCATCATTACCAAGTGTATTTAAATAAACAGCTGCATCAGGATCGATGTTAGAAGGCAATTGTTGACCTATCTGTTGGTAATATTCTTTTGCAGTTGAAATTTGATACAAGCTATATGGATCTTTAAGAACCTTAGTATTGGCATCATATCTTTCAACTCTTAAACCCAAACGGAAAATAACGTCTCTCGCCTGGAATTTATCTTGGATATAGAATGATTGATAAATAGGCTTAAATGGAGCCAAAAGCATTGATCTTACTCCATTTTCACTTCCTGAGGTCTTTGTAAAAAAGTCATTAAAGCTCGCGTCTTTAATTTTATTTCCTAAATAGTCATAGCCATAAAAGCCAAGAATACCATAAGAAGTTAACTCACCCGGAGCAAACATATCCAATGACAGTTGATCCGGACTTAAGTTATTAACAAAAATAGGTTGATCTAACGGCACACCTAATTTTTCTCTTACTGCACGATAAAACTGATTACCCGCCTGAGGGGTAACTTTATACGGATAAACCGGAATCTGAATACCTTGTATGTCGAGTGTATCAATAGCATTAGCTGAATAATCCAGTTCTTTTAGATGGGTATTTGCCAGGTTATTGGCCAAAGTCCATAGGTTTCTAGGAGCTATTGAATAAGAACGCTGCACATTTTGTTCATATAAAAAGCCTAGATTTATAGAATGACGACCGGTTTCAGATGAACCCGGTACAATATCAAAGTTGATATCCAATCTTCCTGTATATGTATCGCTTTCTGATTTCCTAAATCTATTAAAAACTTGACCTACATTGCTGTATAATCCATATAGTTGATTGTATAAATTAGACTGTGCCTGGATGCCATTATATGTTATAAATTCTTGATTAATAATCTGTTCAGGAGTAAGTGAATTATTATAATTAGCGAGAACCGGATTGGTAGTTCCGGGTACAAAAGTACCATCATAAGACTCAACTAAACTATACACATTCTTTAAAGTGTCATTGACCAATTGAATTGCTGGTTCGCCCAACTTAGAATTAAACCTACCGACATAACCGTAATCAAACAAGTTAGCCTTATGTCTCAAATCCTCTGTATTACTTTTTGTTTTCTCATACCCTCCGATTAATATATAACCAACATTCTGAATGATACCAGTATTGGTAGTAGAGAGTTTGTGTCTCAATCGGACATTACCTCTGTATCGGCTGGAATAATTGTATGGATTGTTCTCATAATTCGCAAACTCCCATGAACGAGAAGAATAAACTCCATCTTCTTGTGGGGCGTATCGACTTTTGCTATCCTGATAACCAAAACCTGCTTGGACATCAATGGTTTTAGAAATTCTAAAATCCAACTTACCGTTCAAATCTAAATTTTTACTTTGATTATTTATTCCTATTTTTGAAGAATATGTATTCTGTGACAGGTTGAACTCACCGGCAGAATAAACTCCTGCTGCTCCAATATTTCTAACCGGATTGGCCTCTAATTCTTTGATTCTATCCGCATTCATATACTGTAAAGGATCATAATTGGGACTAGGATCCTTTGATCCAACATACCTTGCGCCCAATCTGAAGCCAATCAAAGGCTGGTTGTTTTTGTCTTTTAAAATTGGTCCTGAAGTAGAAACATTAAATTCAGAACGCTCATAAGGATCGAGAAACTTTGATGTTTCTGCATCTGCATAAACACTATAGTAACTACTTGGACCTTTGGTTGTCGCTACAATCAATCCACCGGTAACATCACCATATTGAGCCTCTAATCCACCTGTAATCACTTGGAGTTGCTCAATCTCGTTGGGTGGAAGGTACGCTCCTGCAACGCGGATACCATCAATATAATAATTGGTCGAACCGGTACGGCTACCTCGGATCGAGATATCTCCTCCATTAGAACTTGAAACACCTCCAGAAGCCGCAGCAAGTGCCTGAATGTTCTTCACCGGCGCCTTAGCAATCTGTTCCTGTGTCATCACAGTACCTTGCGTGGTATTATCCTGTTCTATTAAAGGGTTTTTATACGCCTTTATGACAACATCCTGCAACAAAGTTGTCTCCGTATCTAGCTTAGTAACCGCCATTTTATTGGCTTTACCATTAAATACTTGAACATCAGTCATTAAAACAGCACCATAACCGGTATATGTTATATTGACATCATACGTCCCGGGTGTAACCGAACTAAAATAAAAGTTTCCATACTCATCCGTGATAGTTCCATCAGTCTGCACACCATTTCTCTTTAAAACTACGGTTGCGCCAATGATTACTTCACCCGATTCATTATCAACAATTTTTCCAGACAAACTCGTCTGAGCTTCACTAAGAATGGAAAAACTAAATAAAAAAGCAAAAAGTAAAAGAATTCTGCTCATATCAAGTTATTTATCAAATTATGTTTTAAGTGTTGCAATAGTAACAAAATTTTAAGATATGAAACCATAAATTCAAAAATTTTAGTTTGTTAATTCTTCTTTTTTACTCTTATTCTCCAACTATCATTTCAGAAGCATTTGATAATCAATTGTTAACAAAACATTATTTAATGTTATAAAATTGAATAATTTTTTCGACTAAAAGTGTTGAAATCTTCTCTTTGGATTCGAAAGTCCATCCTGCCACATGAGGTGTCATGATGACATTATCTTGTTCAGCCAAAAAAGTCATTTGTTGCTGCTCCCTTATACTATATGTTTCCGCCCTTTCATTGGGAAATACATCAAAGCAACAACCGCCAATTTGACCTGAAACAATATTTTCAATTACATCATCCATGATTACTAATTTACCCCGTGCAGCATTAATTATTATAACACCTTTTTTCATTTGCCGAATCAAATCCGCATTTATCATTGATTCTGTTTCATTTGTCAAAGGCAGATTAAAGCTAATAACGTCGCTTTCTTTTATAACTTCTTCCATTGTTGAAGGAATAATAGCCGCTTTGCCCAACCGTTCTGCTTTAATTTCTTTATATTTATCATAAACAGGTATCCTTACATCAAATCCTGATAAAACACTTGCAAAAGCCGGACCGGTATGTCCAAAACCTATGATTCCGACAGTTTTCCCGGATAATTGTGTTCCTCGTACTGCTTCCCGATTCCATTTTGCATCCTTTACTTGTTGTGCACCCAAAGCCAATTTATTGAACAGTGCCAGCAAGAGGGCAAGAGAATGTTCTGCTACTGCTTGGGCATTGCCTTCCGGAGTACTAATTACCTGTATATCTTTATCTTTCGCATAATTCAAATCAATAATATCTAATCCCGAACCCATTCGGCCAATAAACTCTAATTTTGTACCTTTTTGAATTCGGGTTTTATTCATTTTAACACGTGTATTAATGATAATGCCATCATAATTACACAATATATCGTCAACCTCTTGAAGCGGCACACCTGGATAGTAATCCACTTGGAAGCCATTTTGATGCAACCCGTCAATCAAGTATGGGTGACAGTCATCAGTTATTAATATTTTTTTCATAAATGCAAATGTAATTCAAACACTTACAAAATTAAATTCTAATTACATAGTTTTGCGGCAGTTATTGAAATAGAATCTATTTACCCGCAAAGACAATTATATCTATGAACATAGTAAAGTATCGCATTTCAATACTTTTAATTCTATTTATTTCATTTTCTTTCTGCATAGTGAGTTGTAAGAAAGACTATACAGATGATAGCTTCCCACGAAATGTTGATGTGTATTTGAGGTATTTAGCAGAAGGCAACCAATTCAGTGGAATGTGCAAGGTTACATTTGCCGACACTTTGGCTATTGGAGAACCAGATACAGCTAACTATGCAATAACTATCAACAATAAAGATCTCAAGCAAGTTATTGTAGGCAACGGCATAAAAAACTATACTTTCCAGACAAAAACACCGTTTGCCCATAAGTTTGAAATTAAAATGAAAGAACCCAATGGAGATATATTGTCAAAGTCAACGAAGATGTATTCTATTGACAGCATCTTAGTTAATCCTGTCGTGTCCATGTCAAAGGGAATGGATATTCAATATTTTGGTCAGGAACTCAGTGCCAATGAGTCCATCATACTTATGTTAATTACGTCTGACGACAAATCAACGTCCACAACGATTCAAGGACCCGCTTCAAGCAATACAATACACTTAAAAGCAGAAGACCTGCAATTGTTGCCCAAAGGAATGGCTACATTATATTTAATTAGAACATTTAATGATGAAGAAGTAAATGGTAAAATGCACTTTGTCATCCGGAATGAATATTTCAGTCAAAGTAAAAGCATCAACTTAGTTCCATAACCTCCTATTTCAGATTAGTTATTATTTTTAGTAGATAAAAGACTCGTATTCTGCATCGAAACAACAAAATAGTAACGATTTGTACATCGGGACGTCCCTCATAATCAGCACTATACGGTTTTTTAAAAACCTTTACTGCTGAATTCAGGTTAAAGAAATACTCTGTCTTTAATAGGGTTCGGGTTAATTTTTTCCAATAAAAAAAGCCCCATCATCACTAACGGGGCTTCGGTGGTACCTCCAGGAATCGAACCAGGGACACAAGGATTTTCAGTCCTTTGCTCTACCAACTGAGCTAAGGTACCAAAGCGGGTGCAAATATAGCACTAAGTTCCAATTCAACAAGTCATATTTAAAAAAAATAAAAAAAAAATACATCGGTTGTATTAAAACTATTTGAATTTCAAAGGTGTAGAATAAAAATGAAAAATCATTTAAATTTTATACAAATAATAACAAACCATCATTTCAAACAATTTTACCAATACACGGAACGAAAAAGCATCAATTCTAACCAAACAGTAAATTTTTCAGAGAATAAATATCAAATTCATTTCAATAACGAACAATTGATAAAAAGCATATACCGTTTCTTTGATTACTTTTGTCGTTAAATTCGAAATAAAATGAAGTTATCGGGCTACCTATATATTGTCGCAGTCGTCCTTTTGGGCTCAATTATCTTTTATGAATACGTTTATTCTTCCGGCAACTGGATTAGTCCATACTTAGTCATCCCGGTAGCTTTGGGGATAGGCACGTATGTACTATCGCCACAAATAGACTGGTGGCACAGCAAGCGCTTTCCGCCACAATTGGAAGAAAAGGTTGTTCAGATCTTTGAAAACAATAGCGTTTATTACCAAAACTTGCCAACAGAGAAGAAAAAGTTGTTTAATGAGAGAGTATGTCTGTTTATTGAGGCAAAAGGATGGCAATATATTGGGATGCAAGAGGAAATGCCTTATGATCTTAAAGCGATTGTAGCATTTGAGCCGATCCGATTGACTTTAAGTCAAAATAATTTTTTGATGAAACCATTTGACAGGATTGCCGTTTATCAGAATCCGTTTATATCGCCCAATATTCCTGAAAGATATCATTCATCGGAAATTTTTGCGGAAGATGGTATCGTGTTATTTTCATTAAAACACATTTTACCGGCTTTTCGTGAGTCTCATAAATACTTCAATGTTGTCTTATACGAATATGCAAAAATTATGACAATGACCTATCCGGATATCATCTTCCCATCACTGGATGAAGATTTTTGGCCTGATTTGTACAAAGTCGCTAATTACGGTCTAAGAGAAATAATGGGTGCAGTCGGTCTGCCAAATGTAGATCCTCTTCCTGTCGCTATTCATCATTACTTTGTCTATGGCACACATTTTGAGGCTGTATATCCGGAGCTTTACAAAGAGTTACAGGGAATTTTTGAGATATATCATTTGCCGCTGTTATTGCCTTAGAGTGACTAAATCCATTTTTTAAACCTAAAATAAACTAACGTCAAAACAGAAAAGACGACCATAATAATCCATACGAAAGGATAACCATACTGCCACTCTAATTCCGGCATAACCCTGAAATTCATTCCATAGACGCCTACAATAAAGGTTAAAGGGATAAATATGGTAGATATGATAGTCAGCGTCTTGATGATATTGTTGGTTCTATAGTTTATTTCGGCGTGATATAGATCATAAAGCCCATAAATCATTTCATTGTAGGTATCGACCAGGTTGAATAGTTGATTGCTGTGATCTAATAAATCGGCGAGATATATCTTGGTTTCAGCTTGAATAGCCTCATTAAAAGAAGACTTCATTTTGGCTATTGATTCGCGCAGCGCAGGAATTGCCTTCATAAACTCTAAGAAGGAGCGTCTAAAATAAAATATTTCCTGCTTTAACGTATTATCCGGATGATTTTCAATTTTGACCTCAAACTCCTCTATCTTCATATCAATATAATGTGTTGCTTCCAGAAACTTATCTACAATCAGATCCATAACAGCATAGGTAAGATAGTCCGGTTTCCGATTATGAAACCGATTATTCCCATTACTCAACCGTTCATAAATGGG
>Ga0073900_10001981_pt1 | contig 11023 bp, 8 predicted proteins | sample KloWWTmetKNB5Kit_FD_66666 | JGI IMG/M metagenome (GOLD analysis project Ga0073900, IMG submission 66666) | Active sludge microbial communities from Klosterneuburg, Austria, studying microevolution and ecology of nitrifiers - Klosterneuburg... | ecosystem: Engineered > WWTP > Aerobic digester >... | reverse complement strand
ATGGCATGCTCCAGTAAAACATTTTTCCAGCCCGAAACGGTTGGTTTAGTCCAGTCAGCATAAATTCTTTTGATGGTAGGCGTACCATTTTTGGCAATTTCCTCCAACATTTCTTTTATATTGGAATAAGGAACATTGTCCGCATCTATCAATACTGCCAGTCGTTGGTCTTTCATGATATATTATATTGTAATCAGATATTTATTTTAGGATCAGAAGATCACTCGTATTCCACACAAATATAATTAAATAGTTTCAGAAAATATATATGCCGGGTTTAAAAACATTTTATCAAATGGGGAGACAGAAACATTTTACAATCTGTCAATAGTCTGAATGAAATCAAATAAAAGTAATCTAAAGTGAGTGTATGGTGATGAAGGCATATACACTTTTACTTTGGAAAATCTTTGTTTCACATTATGTTTATCTATAATATTAATTATATAGAATTTTTCACTATCATATCTTCACATTATATTTATATATATGTATTATACTTTATTTTTCAATTTTTCATACATATGTTTGAATGTTATATTAAATATATATAATTTTGCTTAATATTTAAAACCAACCTGAGAAAAGGCAATCGCCTTAAAATATTACCAAATCACTGCTTTTTTCTTGTTTTGTAATCAAATTATTTACAATGTGTAACACATTTGATTACATACATCAATAGATTAAAAAAATTATATATATATTTTGAATTATTCTTGGTAAAAAGTGGGAGAAAGTGGGAAACGATTCTATCTTTGACCTATCAACCAACAGAAAGTGTGAAACAATATCAATTCACAGGAGAATATGAGTGTAAACTTGATGCCAAAGGAAGGCTAAAATTGCCAGCAGCAATTATCAGGCAAATCGGAGGCGACGGAAATCTCAGGTTTACAATCAACCGTGGATTTGAAAAACATTTAATGTTGTATCCCAATGATGTTTGGGAAATGAAGACGAACGAGATTAATCAACTCAATATTTACAGTACACAACAGAGGCAGGCAATCAGATATTTTTATCGTGGTGCGACCGAGCTCGAGATGGATGCCGCTGAAAGAGTAAATCTTCCGGCCAGTCTGATGGATTATGCAGGTATAGACAAGGATGTCGTACTCTTTGCATATCAAAATCAGATAGAAATCTGGGCTAAGGACAAATACGAAGAAATGCTGGATAGCGAACCGGATGAATTCGGGTCAATTGCAGAGTCAATATTTGGCGGCATAAAACCTATGGGTAATTCTCAGGATATATAGCTATGAATGAATATCATGTTTCTGTATTATTAAAAGAAAGTATTGAAAATCTTAATATTCTGCCAGGAGGGAAATATGTTGATTTGACATTTGGAGCCGGCGGACATTCAAGATCGATTTTACATAACTTAAGTGCCAAAGGGCATTTATATGCTTTTGATCAGGATGCTGATGCAGTTGCTAATGCCTTAGTTGATGAAAGATTCACCCTCATAGAAGCTAATTTCAGATATCTGCGTAGATTTTTACGATTGGAAGGAATGAAAGAAGTGGATGGGATTCTAGCCGACTTAGGTGTTTCTTCACACCAGCTGGATATGCCGGAAAGAGGTTTTTCTTATCGATTTGATGCACCTTTGGATATGCGGATGAATACACAGGCTGATTTTACTGCTGCAGTTTTATTGCAGAGTTATAGTGAAGAAAAGCTGGTGGATGTATTGAGTAGTTATGGTGAAGTTAGAAATGCAAAAACACTTGCAAAAGCATTGGTGCATGCAGGGAAAGTAGCAGAGATCAGGACGACTTTTGATCTGAATAGAGTCTTGGATCAGCATGTTTTAGGTCCTAGATTAAAATATTTTTCACAAGTCTATCAAGCACTCAGGATGGAAGTGAATGATGAGATCGGAGCGCTCAAGGATATGCTTACAGAAGGATATGAAGTATTGAAGCCGGGAGGTAGATTTGTTGTAATCACATTTCATAGCATCGAAGACAGGGTAGTGAAAAATTTTTTTAAGACCGGAAATTTTGATGGCGAAATGGAGAAAGATGAATTTGGCAATATTTCCAGACCATTTGTACTGATTAATAAGAAGGTCATCATGGCAGAAAATAAAGAGCAGAGAGAAAACGCCAGATCAAGAAGTGCAAAATTAAGAATCGCGGAGAAAGTATAAAGTTATTGATTTTCCGACATTTTACAAAGTTTAAATATTTCGAAAAGGATATTCCCGAAAAAATAAAATCATAAAATAAAAATAAATTCATTGGTGTATGACTAGTTTCCAGGATAAGAAAGCTACACTTTTTAGACTGAAATGGGTCGAATGGATTTTTGTCAATTTGCCGTTTGTATGCTACCTGGCGTTGTTGGGTGTTATTTACATCTCCAATGCCCATGCTTCAGAAAAAGCCGTAAGGAAGATAGAAGCACTGAAACAGGAAGTAAAGGATACCAAGTGGAGAGCAATGAATCTCAAGCAGGAAGTGATGCATGGTAGCATACAATCGCAGATTGAAAGTAAAGTAGAAGGCACAGGGTTGTTGCCATCAACAGAGCCGCCATACAAAATCGTGGCGGATAAAGGTAAAAAATGACAATGTAAAGTCTCATGGACAGGAAGAAGGAGTTACTATGGCGGGCTTATTTAGTGATGTTTTTCTTTGTGGTAGCCACAATAGTAATTCTGTTCAGGATATTTAATATTAGTTTTATTGAGCGGGAAAAGTGGAGGCAGAAGGGTGAAGCAAATGTACAATGGCGCACAGTTGATGCCGATAGAGGCAATATTTACGCTGAAGAAAGTAATTTGTTATCGACTTCACTACAGTTCTTTGAGGTTAGGATGGATATGAGTATTATCAGAAAAGAAGATTTTAACCATGGAGTTGACTCATTGGCTCATTTTCTGAGCAATTTTGATCCCGAATTTATTCGGCAAAAATCAGCTGCGCAGTGGAAAAGTGATCTTAAATCTGCACGTAAGAAAGGAAATAAATATCTTTTTATTGCCAAAGGGTTGGATATCGATGCCTTCAATAAACTTAAAAATGCACCAATTCTTAGGTTGGGAGCAATAAGAGGAGGTCTGGTGAAAAGCAGATATGGCAAAAGAATGAAACCTTTTGGCGAATTAGCTTCCCGAACGATAGGTGTTGATAGAGATAATGCCGACAGAGTGGGTCTTGAAGGGTATTTTGAACGATTTCTAAGAGGAGATTTGGATCAAAGATTGATGAAAAGACTCCCGAATAATTATGGTGAAAAGGATGTATGGGTACCGGTTTATGACCCATCAGAAAATGATACCAAACAAGGCGATGATATTTATACAACGATCAATATAGATATGCAGGATGCTGTTCATCACGAATTGATGGAAGCACTGAAAAAGAACAATGCTGAAGGTGGCGTAGCAATACTGATGGAAGTGGGAACGGGTGCCATTAAAGCTATCACAAACCTTACCAAAAGTGGAGATAGTACTTATCATGAAATGTACAATCAGGCAGCAGGCAGATTGAGTGAACCAGGATCTACCATCAAATTGGCTACTATGTTGGCTGCGCTGGAAGATGGTGTGACTAATATTGATACTATGGTGGACCTTAATTACGGGCTGAAAAACTTTTCTGATCGCACCATGCATGATTCAGAAAAACATGGTAGAAAGTTTGCCACAATGGCGGAGACTTTTGAACTATCATCAAACGTAGGAGTGGCAACCATCGCAAATGATTTGTACAACTCCAGAGATGGTAGAATTCAATGGATAAAAAGACTAAAACAGTTTGGTCTTCACGAACCTACAGGTATCGATATTTCCGGTGAAGCGATTCCTGAGATAAAAGATCCGGTAAAAGACAAAGATAAATGGTACGGAACTACTATTCCGTGGATGGCGCATGGGTATGAAATGATGTTTACCCCACTGCAAATCCTAAATTTTTATAATACAGTTGCCAATGATGGTAAAATGATGAAACCTTACCTGGTGAGTGAAATAAGAAAAGGTGATGTAATAAAAAAGAAATTTGATCCCGTGGTACTGCGACCGCAAATCGCAAAACCCGAAAGTATAGCTAAGGCAAAAATAATGATGGAAGGTGTGATCCTGAAAGGTACAGGCAAATCCCTTAAATCTGAGCATGTTACTATGGCTGGGAAAACCGGTACAGCTAAAACAAATTATGCCAACAAAAGCGAATATGCCAGATACAATGGGAGTTTTTGTGGATATTTTCCAGCTGAAAATCCGATGTACTCCATGATAGTTGTGGTGTATGAACCAAAAGCAGGAGCATATTATGGAGGGGCAGTTGCCGGTCCGGTGTTCAAAAATGTAGCTGAAAAAGTATATGCATTAAAAACCAAACAGGTCAGATCGCTTAGTGATACAGTATTTGTAAGCACTAGTCTTCCTGGTACAGGACAAGGTTTTGGTAAAGACTTTAATAAGATATTTGATTATTTAGCATTAAAATATAAGGATAAATCCGGTGAAGACTGGGTAAAAGTAAATCCATCCGAAACAGCTATGCAGATGGCTGAAAGAAAAATAAAAAAATCACTTGTTCCTGACGTGACAGGTATGGGAGCTCGGGATGCAGTTTTTTTACTTGAAAATGCAGGTTTGAAAGTCAGAGTGGAAGGTGCGGGCAAAGTTATGAGACAATCTGTAACACCCGGCGCTAGAATAAACGGTCAGAATGTATTGATCTATTTAAATTGAAAATTTTAATATGCTTTGAAAGCAAAGAAGTTATTTGACATATTACCGGTAGGTTTTGATATAAATGTAGAAGGACCGACAGACATAGATATATTGGGTATCAGTATTGATTCCAGACAAATATCACACAGCTATTTGTATGGAGCTTTCAAGGGTACATTGTCTGACGGTCACGATTATATCGAAAAAGCGATTGATCATGGTGCAGGATGTATCATTTGTGAGCATGTTGACCACAAAAAGGAAGGCATTACCTATATAATTACTAGTCATGTAAGAGCAGTGATTGGAGAAATGGCGCATATATTTTTTGGCTACGCATCTGAAGGGCTTAGATTAGTGGGTATCACAGGGACAAATGGTAAAACGACTGTGAGCACTTTACTTTATCAGCTTTTTTCAGCACTGGGTTACAAATGTGGTTTGATTTCGACCGTGGAAAACAGAATTGGTGATGAAGTCATTCCAGCGACACATACCACACCTGATGTAGTCAATTTGCATAAATTGGTCTCAAAGATGAAGGATGCAAAATGTGATTACGTATTTATGGAAGTGAGTTCACATGCAGCAGATCAGCTAAGAATAGCAGGCTTGAAATTTGAAGGAGCTTTATTTACAAATATTTCTCATGATCATCTGGATTACCACCTTACCATGAAAAATTATATAGCTGCCAAGAAGATGTTTTTTGACCAGTTGCCTTCTGATGCTTTTGCATTGACTAATGCTGATGATAAAAACGGGTTGGTCATGCTGCAAAATACAAAAGCAAAAAAATTGACCTATGGTCTTCGAACCATGGCAGATTATAAGGTAAAAATACTTGAGAGCTCTGTAGAAGGTTTGCATTTGAAGATCAATGACAGAGAAGCCTACTTCAGGCTGATAGGAGAGTTTAATGCATATAATCTTGCTGCAGTTTATGGCGCTTCTTTGCAACTGGGAATAGAAGAAGATGATATCCTGGCCATATTGAGTGGACTAAGAGGCGCAGAAGGAAGATTTGATCAGGTTGTTGATAAAAATACCGGTAAATGTGGCATAGTAGATTATGCTCATACTCCTGATGCATTGGAAAATGTACTTGGGACCATTATAAAAGTAAAAGGCATTAAAAGTAATGTCATCACGGTTGTGGGTTGCGGAGGAGACAGAGATGTCACTAAAAGGCCTATTATGGCAAAAGTCGCTTGTACTTGGTCAGATAAAGTGATTCTTACCAGCGACAACCCTAGATCTGAAGATCCTGAAGCCATTTTGGATGAAATGGAAAAAGGTTTGGATGTGGAAGATAAAAAGAAGATGATTCGGATTACGGATAGAATGCAGGCGATAAAAACCGCTGTAATGATAGCAGGAAACGATGATATAATACTTGTGGCCGGAAAAGGTCACGAAAATTACCAGGAAATAAAAGGGGAAAAGTTCCCTTTTGACGATAAAGAGATATTGAAGGAATATTTTGGATTGGACTAGTTTTAGCATTTAGGTTGAAGCAAAATGCTAGAATCGATGGAGTCAAGATTAAAGTTTGGGTTATGTTTTATTCTAAGACATACCTTATTCTTAAACTTAGTCTCAATCTTATCCTAATCCTTAACCTTTATATATCAAAGATTTAGGTTCTATTATCATTCTCAGGTTGGTTTAACAGTTGCAGTGGGATCTTTTTGGAAAAAGTTCCCGAATGCTCACTGCACTGTTAATTTTTACTTGTTGATGATGTTTATTTTTCCGATTTAATATCGGAAAATCATTGAAATACAAATAAATACGAACAGTCAAATTATATAATACAAATGTTGTACCACTTTTTCGAATATATTGATAAATATTACAATCTGCCTGGTGCAGGGTTGTTTCAATATATTACGTTTCGTGCAGCAATAGCTATCATTTTATCTTTAATCATTTCTTTGGTTTTTGGTGGTAGGATCATCAGGACACTCAGAAATCTGCAGGTAGGAGAGACAGTAAGGGAATTGGGGCTGGAAGGCCAGAAAGCAAAAGAAGGAACACCAACCATGGGTGGTATTATCATAATATTGGCCATTCTGGTACCATGTTTACTACTTGCAAAACTTGATAATGTGTATATTCTGCTCATGATCTTTACCACCATTTGGTTAGGTCTGATAGGTGGAGCAGATGATTATATAAAAGTCTTTTTAAAGAATAAAGACGGTCTTAGTGGTAAAACAAAAATATTTGGACAAGTCATTTTAGGTCTTATTGTCGGGATTACCATGTTGGTTTCCAATGATGTAGTGATAAGAATGCCTCTTGAAGAAGCTAATGCCAATGGATACGAAGTAGTAAAAGAGTATTCTACAGTATTGCCAAGGGTGAATGATATTTCCAGAATGGCTGAAATGGCGTACGTAAAAACTACGCTGACCAATGTTCCTTTTTTAAAGAACAATAATTTCGATTACAAATTGTTCGTAGGATTTTTGGGAGACAATGCTGACTTATGGTTATCGATAGTATTTACACTTATTGTGATATTTATTGTGACTGCCGTTTCAAATGCCGCAAATCTTACAGATGGCATAGACGGACTGGCAGCAGGAACTTCAGCAGTGATTGGGGTCACATTGGGTATTTTCGCTTATGTGTCGGGCAATACGATTATAGCTGATTATCTGAATGTGTTTTACATTCCTAATTCAGCAGAATTGGTGGTATTTTCAGCATGTTTTATCGGTTCATGTATCGGGTTTTTGTGGCATAATTCATTTCCTGCAAGGGTATTTATGGGCGATACCGGAAGTCTGACCATCGGTGGTATCATAGCTGTATTGGCCATATTATTGAGGAAAGAATTGTTGATACCTATTTTATGCGGAATTTTTGTTGCTGAAAATTTATCTGTGGTTTTACAGGTCTCTTATTTTAAGTACACAAAAAGGAAGTATGGTGAAGGCAGAAGGATTTTTAAAATGTCTCCATTGCATCATCATTTTCAGAAAGAAGGTATGCATGAAGCAAAAATTGTAACCAGATTTTGGATTATAGGTATTCTGTTGGCTATAGTAAGTGTGATCACCTTAAAGATAAGATGATGAAAAGTGTAGTCATCATAGGTGCAGGGGAAAGTGGAGTAGGGGCAGCCCTACTGGCTAAAAAACTGGGATTAGATGTCTTTGTAAGTGATAACGGTAAAATATCTGAAAAATATAAAAAAGAGTTAACTGATTGTAACATCCCTTTTGAAGAAGAGGGACATGATTTTGAAAAGGTTTTGGTAACTGAGGTGGTAATTAAAAGTCCCGGTGTTCCGGAACATGCGCCAGTCCTTCGCATGTTAAAAGACAAAGGACGGAAAGTAATTTCCGAGATTGAGTTTGGTCACTTATTTTTTTCCGGGCTGACCATAGCTGTCACAGGCTCAAATGGGAAGACTACAGCATCGGGACTTTTATACCACATTTTGAAGACCGCAGGATTAAGTGTTGCCTTAGGAGGTAATTATGGCAAAAGTTATGCACGCATACTCGCCGAAGAAGCTCCTGAAGTAATGGTGCTGGAAATTTCCAGCTTTCAGTTGGATGATATTGAAACATTCAAACCGTACATTTCTATCCTGCTCAATATCACACCTGATCATCTGGACAGATATGAGTACAAAATGGCCAATTATGTGAATTCAAAATTCAGAATTGCCATGAATCAGACAAGTACTGATTACTTTATCTACAATGGTGATGACCCTGAAATAATTGCAAAAATGGCTGATTTTCATGGTCCACCAAAACGAATCAGTATAACTCAGGATAATTATTTACGCGGTATTCCATCAAAGGATGGAAGCGGAATTTTTGAAATGAATCTTAAGGGCAAACACAACCTTTTTAATGCTGCCTGTACAGTTGAAGCAAGTCGCATTATGGGATTATCAGAAGCTCAAATTGCTGAGGGACTAAAAACATTTGTAAATCTGCCGCACAGACTAGAGAGTTGTGGCATGATAGACGGAGTTGAGTTTATCAATGATAGCAAAGCGACCAATGTTGATTCTGTATTTTATGCGCTCGATGCCATGACTAAACCAGTAATATGGATAGCCGGTGGTACAGACAAGGGCAATGATTACACGGTACTGTTTCCTTTGGTGAAAAATAGAGTAAAGGCCTTGATCTGTCTCGGACTGGATAATGAAAAATTAAAAAATTCATTCGAATCCCAAATTCCGACGGTTTTAGAGACGATTAAGGTATCAGAGGCGGTGGAGTTAGGACTGAAGTTGGCAGCACCCGGCGACGTAGTCCTGCTGTCACCTGCATGTGCAAGTTTTGATCTTTTCAAAAATTATATGGATCGTGGTGATCAGTTTAAGGAAAATGTAAATCATATTAAGAATTCAGAAGTAAACATTCAAAAATCTAAAATTTAAGTTCATCATTGAATATACTTAGTACATATCAAAATTTAAAGGGAGACCGTTCAGTTTGGCTGATTGTGGCTTTATTGAGTTTGTTTTCACTGCTGATTGTATACAGTACTTCAGGTAGTCAGGTGTATAAGTACAATACTTCTCATGGCACTGAGTATTATCTTATCAGACAATTGATGTTTATTGGTGCAGGATTGATGTTGATGTATACCGCTTACAAACTGCATTATATGGTATATGCCAAACTTGCACCCATATTGATGGTCATTGCAACGCCTTTACTGGTATATACAGCATTATTTGGCGCTGAGATCAATGATGCTTCCAGATGGATCAAAATACCGATTTTGGAGCTTTCATTTCAGACTTCCGATTTTGCCAAGATCGCATTGATCATGTTTGTAGCAAGATCACTGGCCATCAGACAGGATTATATAAAAAGTTTTAAAGATGCTTTTTTACCTATCATAGCTCCGGTTATTTTGTTTTGTGCTTTGATTGCTCCTTCCAATTTATCAACAGCTGCGCTGCTATTTGTGACCGCATTTTTGATGATGTTTGTAGGAAGGATCTCGATGAAGTATGTGATATTATTGGTATTGCTCGGAGGGTTGGTGTTCGCGGGGATATTCATCATAGGTCAATATTTTCCTGATCATTTCAGGGTAGAGACATGGATGAACAGGATCAATGATTTCCTGTATTCTGATGGACAATTTCAGGTACAGCAGTCTAAGATCGCCATTGCAGAAGGTGGTGCATTTGGTTTGGGACCGGGCAATAGTATTCAAAGGAATTTGTTGCCGTATGCTTATGCAGATTTTATATATGCCATCATCTGTGAAGAGTATGGATTCATAGGCGGAATGTTTACTTTGCTGATATATTTATGGTTGATGATCCGAACAGTGAGTTTGGTGACAAGATGTCCAAAAACGTTTGGTGCCATGCTTGCCATGGGTTTGACTTTGAATATTGTGATCACAGCATTTGCGAATATAGCAGTATCTGTGCAGTTGGTGCCGGCTACTGGTCTTACTTTGCCCATGATAAGTATGGGAGGGACATCCTTTTTATTCACATGTGTTTCATTCGGAATTATACTCAGTGTAAGCAGATATGTAGAGCAGGCATTTGATGAAAAGAAGCAGTTAGAAAAAATGGAAGCAGATGCCCAGAGTGATCATTAGCGGAGGAGGGACAGGCGGCCATGTATTTCCGGCCATTGCCATTGCAGATGCCATCAAAGCAGCAGCACCTGACACAGAGATTCTTTTTGTAGGTGCAAATGGTAAGATAGAAATGGAAAAAGTCCCGAAAGCGGGATATAAAATAGAAGGATTGAATATTACGGGATTTCAGCGTAAGCTTACATTGCGAAACTTGAGTTTTCCTTTCAAATTGGCTGCCAGTATGTTGAAGGCAGTGATGATTGTAAGGAAATTCAGACCAGATGTAGCTGTAGGAGTAGGCGGATATGCTAGTGGACCTGTACTGAAGATAGCCAATACTTTTGGTATACCTACTGTGCTTCAGGAACAAAATTCCTTTGCTGGTGTGACTAACAGGATTCTGGCATCCAAAGCAAATGCCGTATGTGTGGCTTATGACGGACTGGAGCGATTCTTTCCAAAAGATAAAATAATATTTACAGGAAATCCGGTACGTAAAGACATACTGGACAAAAAGATAAATGCTGAACAAGCAAAGCAGTCACTGGGGTTAAATCAAAATAAGAAAACTGTTTTAATTTTTGGTGGCAGTCTCGGGGCAAGAACGATCAATGAGGCCGTTCTTGCCAACGCAGACGCTTTGTTGGGGATAAAAGATGTCAATATCATCTGGCAGGTAGGTAAAATATACTTTGATGAGTATAAAAATTGCCGGCTTTCAGGGCAGAAAGA
>Ga0073900_10001977_pt1 | contig 11032 bp, 11 predicted proteins | sample KloWWTmetKNB5Kit_FD_66666 | JGI IMG/M metagenome (GOLD analysis project Ga0073900, IMG submission 66666) | Active sludge microbial communities from Klosterneuburg, Austria, studying microevolution and ecology of nitrifiers - Klosterneuburg... | ecosystem: Engineered > WWTP > Aerobic digester >... | reverse complement strand
TCCTTAATAGCTTCGTCGCGCATGCCTTGGGCAGCGATCTCTGCTACAGAGGCAGTGATTGCCATGGCATTAGCCAGGGAGTTCAAGCCTGTGAACAGGGTAATTATAAACTGGCGTATCGATTTAAACATGGTGATGCTCCTGCGGCTTGATTGCCGAACGAATGCGAAGCATGGGGTGTATGGTTTAGAAATGTGATGTGACCTAATACCCGGGGGGGATATTTGAAAAGTGAGCTGCGCCCCTTTGAAGTACCTACTCCAATACCCAAAATAAAAATTATATAAAAATGCGAAAAAGCTGACTATACTTACCCGATACACTAAATAGCTGGGTAACCCTATGGATGTTTTAACACTGGATCAATTTAAGGACGCTCTGCCTGAGAAGGTAAAGAAGAGCATCAACCAAGAGTTGGTTGATCAGATTAATACAACCTTGAGTGACCCTGAGCAGTACGAGAGTTACAGGGAGAATCTTCTTAGCTATACCAAGGTAATGGCTGAGGGGAAGTTTAAAGTACCTAATTACATTGATGCTGTGCGGTATGTGAGCTTCAAGCTGATGGGGTGTACTAACATTGAGGCTTACAGTAAGACCTTCCCTGATAAGATATTGAGGTTCAATGCTCAAGGGGTGGAAGCTAAGGATATCGCTTCGTACGTGACAGCGTATAACAAAAGCAAGCTAGTTAATCTGATCTTTGGGCAAACCCTGATCCCTACTCATATCTTGAACCAGGATCTGTATCAGCGTGCTCTAAACGTGCAGGCAGACCTGATGACTAACGCTAAGAGTGAGAAGGTTAGGTGTGACGCTGCAAACAGCCTTATGGTGCAGCTGAAGGCTCCTGAGATACAGAAGGTGCAGTTGGATATAGGAATTAAAGAAGACGGTTCCATTGCCAAACTGAGGGCTACCACGTTAGAGTTAGCAAGGCAGCAACGAATGATGCTGGAAGCTGGAGCGATGACAGCTCAGGATGTAGCACACAGCAAGTTTATTATTGAAGGTGAAGCAACGGAAGTTGTTGGGGATTGATATGACATCTTGGGAAGACTTTTCTAAGCAACTAGGTTCGTACGGTGTTGGGATAGCAGAGTCTCCTTTGGATGCCTTTCGGTACTCTACTCTGGGGGCAAACCAACTGGCTAAGGCTATTGGGTTGAGAAATCCAGAGGAAGCTAGGTCGGCCGCGGTGGATATCAACAATGCATACGATGCCCCATTCCGTGATTACCGACAATTCCTTAAAGAGGGAGCCCCTGAGATGAACCAGATGGGGCAAATAGCTGGCGCTATACTTGCTGCGAGAGGTGCGGGATCCTTGCCAGTTAGTTTACTGAAGCGCCCATTGAATGCTCCGAGTGCTTCAAACTTCCAGAAAGTAATAGCGGCTGCTAAAAAGTTCGCTGCTAAAAACCCTAGGACCACTGCCGGTGGACTTAGTCTTAGTTCTGAAGGGATTGCGGAACCAGCTATTGATTGGGCGGGTAGTCGCTAATGCGTGATTGTGTAGCCGATGTCTTACCATGGACAGTTGAGGAATACCTCAATAGTACCAACTACATTGTGGACCCCAATTACGTTCCCAGTGATTTTGCCTTAGAGTTCATCACCTTTATCAAGTTGGTCAATGGTGCCCAGGGGGAAGAAAACCTTACCCCTGTCGTGCACTATAAGATGCTCGATACGCTGACTGATGGTGGCACCCGCATTATCAACCTGTGTCACCGCGGTATTGCTAAAACCACTCTGATGGCAGAGTACCTTTTTCTGTACATAGCCACCTACGGGGAGATTCCAGGATTTGGGATTGTTGATCTAGCGATATACGTTTCTGACTCCATTGAGAATGGCGTTAAGAATATGCGCAAGAATCTAGAGTTCCGCTGGGAAAACTCTGAGTTCTTGAGGCAGTATGTGCCTGAGATACGTTTCACGGATATCCGCTGGGAGTTCACTAACTCCGAAGGTAAGAGGTTCATCGTTAAAGGGTATGGTGCCAAGACTGGGGTTCGTGGTGCTAAGGAAATGGGAAAGCGCCCAGGGCTGGCTGTACTTGATGACTTGATAAGTGATGAAGATGCGAGATCCTCAACTATCATCGCTGCTGTGGAAGATACTGTATATAAAGCTGTGGACTACGCGCTGCATCCAACACGTAACATGGTTATATGGAGTGGTACCCCCTTTAACGCTAAAGACCCATTGTATAAAGCAGTAGAGTCAGGCGCTTGGAAGGTAAACGTATTCCCAGTGTGTGAGCAGTTCCCCTGTACAAGAGAGGAGTTCAGAGGAAGTTGGCCAGACCGCTTTACCTATGACTACGTAGCAACGCAGTACGCCAGTGCTGTTAAGGTCGGTAAGATCAGCTCATTCAACCAAGAGTTGATGCTGCGCATTATGTCTGAAGAAGACCGTATGATTTTGGATAGCGATATCCAATGGTATAGTAGATCACTGGTTATAGCAGTTAAGCAGCTGTTCAACTTCTACATTACCACTGACTTCGCTACATCAGAGGGTCAGAAGGCTGACTTCTCAGTTATAAGCGTGTGGGCATATAACAATGTTGGAGACTGGCTCTGGGTTGATGGTATCTGCAAGCGTCAGCTGATGGATGCCAACATGAACGACCTATTCAGATTGGCCCAAGAATACAAACCACAGCAAGTTGGTATAGAAGTCACAGGCCAACAGGGTGGGTTCATCCAATGGATCACTAACGAAATGATGGTGCGTAATTGTTACTTCACTCTGGCTAGTGAGGGCAACAATAACAAACTTGGGATACGACCAAACACTAATAAACTGGTTCGCTTTAATACAGTGGTGCCATTATTTAAAGCTAAGAAGATATTCTTCCCAATTGAAATGAAGATGGAAGCCCCATTACAAGAAGCCTTGAATGAGCTAAGCTTAGTTTCAGTTAGTGGTTTCAAAAGCAAACACGATGACTTTGCTGATACTATCAGCATGCTCTCCTCGCTTACTCCATGGAAACCTACGGAGGAAGCTCCTTTATCTATGTCTAAGAAAGACAACGGCTTATGGGAATTTGAAGAGTATGATGCCTTTGAAGATACAACCAGTTACGCCTCATATATCGTATAACGGTGCCCAGATATGAAACTCCAAGAAGTCTTTGAACATCTTAGTAGTGGTGAGTTCTCCCAATTAAGTATTGGTGGTGAGGACATGGGTGTCATTAATGAGGCTAATGGAGAAAGGGTAGCCAGATTCATACAACTTGGCTTGGATTCTCTTTATCGTAGATTCCGTATTAAAGAAGGCAAGCTCATCCTGGAGTTACAACCTGGGCAAGAGATGTACGCATTAAAATCTGCGTATGCTCAAAGTAATACAGCTTCTACAGAGCCTGTTAAATACATTAAAGATAACCTGGTATTCCCATTTAAGGATGACCTACACAAGGTTGAAAGGGTGTATACGGATAGTAATGCAGAGCTATACCTTAATGATCTAGATAACATCTATTCAATTACCACACCATCTCCTAATATATTAGTGGTGCCAAGAAGCATTATTGTTATGGATGCAGGGCTCCCAGATGTCCTTAAAACACTAACATTAACAATAGCTTACAGAGCTGGGCATCCTAAATTACTGGATGCTGCTACCACCTTTGACCCGTATGAATTGGATCTCGAGCTACCTGAAATGTACCTGGAACCGCTGCTGTACTACGTTGCCAGTAGAGTGCATAACCCATTGGGGTTAACCAACGAGTTCCATGTGGGTAACAGCTATGCAGCTAAGTATGAGAATTCATGTCTACGGTTAGAACAGCAGAATCTACAAAGGGATATAGTTGGATCCGGTAACCGTTTCAATGATAACGGGTGGACCTAAAGTAAAGCCCCTTACGGGGCTTCATTTATTGCCCAGTTGAGCCGAATCCACCAGTGCCCCTGTCTGTTACCTTGAGTTCGTCTACTAGTTCGAGAGTTACATCAGCCACTGGCACAATCACAAACTGCAGCAATCGATCACCAGCCTGCCAATTGAAGTCCAAGATATTCTTGGTTTTCAATGCTGCTATCCACTCCCCTCTGTAATCAGAGTCTATTACTCCGCAGGTGTTATTAAGTTCTAAGCCAAACTTGGCACCCGTGCCTGAGCGTGGGAGAATAAGTGCTACATGCCCATCTGGTACTTCGGCCGAGAAACCTAAACCAACTAATACTGGTGAAGTATTGGACACTGTGCCATGCTTTGGCATATAAATATCGAAGGCACCGGCTTTAGCCGTTCCTTTCGTTGGCATAATGAAATTACTAGACAAAGACTTGATGTTCATTCAGGTTCTCACATTGGTTTATGACAGAGGCTATTATGGCTGAGCAAGACATGGGTACGGAAGTAGTAATCGAAAAACTTACCAAATGGTCTAACGCTCCCAAGGTTTCTGACCTAAAGCAGGATCTGAATGACGCTAAGAAACCTCACGACAATCACGTAGCTAAAGTTAAGGTATGGCTTGATAACCTTAATGTAACTGGATCAGCTGCGATAAAGAAAGTCAAAGGGCGCTCTAGCATTGTACCTAAGTTAATCCGTAAACAAGCGGAATGGCGGTATGCTGCTTTGATAGACCCCTTTCTAAGCACAGAAGATATCTTCAATGTTAACCCGCAGACTTGGGAAGATAAGGAAGGAGCAGAACAAAACCAGGCTCTGCTTAATGTGCAGTTCAATTGCAACATTAATAAGGTTCGCTTCATTGATGACTACGTACGTACTGGTGTAGACGAAGGCACTATTATCTGTAAGACGGGTTGGGTGTTTGAAGAAGAGTCTTATGAAGAAGATGAAGGCATCTTTGAGTTCCAAGAGAACCCCGAGTTCCAAGCTACTCTTGAAGAGATAACCCAACTGCAGCAAACATCCCCTAGTCAGTTTGAAACAAACGTACCTCAAGAATTGAAGGACGCTCTGCAGATATCTATGGAAAACGGTGTGCCTTTTGAACCGGTGCAAACTGGGGTTAAAAAAGTCACCAAGACGCGTACAGTTAAGAACCACCCAACTGTTGAAGTGTGTGACTACAGAAATGTAATCATTGATCCAACCTGCATGGGCGATATCGATAAAGCTGGCTTTGTTATATATCAGTTTGAATCTTCCATGTCTGAATTGGAAAAGGATGGCAGATACAAGAACCTTAAGAGTTTGGACCTAACCAATGCCAGCCCATTGAATGAGCCTGACTACTCCAGTGAAGAAGACTCTAAAAACTTCAATTACAAAGATAACCCACGTAAAAAGATAGTGGTAAATGAATACTGGGGTTACTGGGATATTGATGGTAAAGGTATTGTAAAACCCATTGTGGCTACATGGATTGGTAATACCATGATACGGTTGGAAGAGAATCCGTATCCTGATAAGAAAGTACCATTCGTAGTTATCCCCTACCTACCTATACGCAGATCAATACATGGGGAACCTGATGGTGCTTTGTTAGAAGATAACCAGCAAATCCTAGGTGCCACTACCCGCGGTATCATAGATATCATGGGCAAGTCAGCCAATGCCCAGACAGGTATGCGTAAGGATATGCTGGATGTAACCAACAGACGGAAATTTGATAATGGGCAAGATTACGAGTTCAACCCTACTACTAATCCTCGTGATGGCATTTTCATGCACACGTATGCACCTATCCCCCAATCAGCACAGTTCATGTTACAGATGCAAAACATGGAAGCAGAATCTCTAACCGGTGTGAAGAGCTTTAGCCAAGGGGTATCAGGGCAAAGCTTAGGTAATGTAGCAGCTGGTGTACGTGGTGCACTTGATGCAGCTTCCAAGAGAGAGCTCGGTATTCTAAGACGACTGGCTAGTGGTATTGTGGCTATAGGGCATAAGTTCATTAGTATGAATTCGGAGTTCCTATCTGATTCTGAAGTAGTCCGAATTACTAATGAAGAATTCATTACTATTCACAAAGACAAACTGCAGGGTAGCTATGACCTGAAGCTGAGTATCTCTACCGCTGAAGAAGACAACAGCAAAGCAGAGGAACTGGCTTTCATGCTGCAGACCATGGGTAATAGCATTGACCCAGGCATCACTAAGCTAATCCTTGTTGATATAGCTAATCTTAGAAAGATGCCTAAATTGGCCCATGAGATTAAGAACTATCAACCTCAACCTGACCCTATGGCTGAAGAAATTAAAATGTTGGAACTGGAGCTTCTCAAAGCTAAGTTAGCTAATGAACAGGCACAGGCACAACAGCGAGCTGCTTCTGCAATACTCTCTGAAGCCAAGGCGGATACTGAAGGTGCTAAGACAGCTAACATTGCTTCGGATACTGATCAGAAGAACCTGGACTTTGTAGAGCAGGAATCTGGGGTTCATCAAGCTAGAAAGTTGGAAGCTAGTGGTGCCCAAGCTAAGGCCCAGGGTGAGATGAAAATGATGGACCATAAGCTTAAGAAGGAAGGTAAAGGGGATGACCTATTACTAGAGTATATAAAAAAGCAGGCTCTTGGTGACCAACTGTGATATATATGTGCCCTGTAACGCTTACCCATCTATTAACTTATACAAGCACTGGTAGATATTATGAATGAAAATACGATTGCGCGGTTAGATCAAGAAATTGAAGACGGCCGCAAACTTGTAGAAAGTGGTTTAGCACTGGAGCGCCTTTACCGTAATAAGGATTTCAAAAAGATAATCCTTGATGGGTATTTGAAAGAAGACGCTATTAGGCTGGTTCACCTTAAAGGTGCTCCTATGGCTGACAGTGAAAATGCTCAAAAGAAGATAATCCGGGATATTGATGCTATCAGTAGCTTCAATATGTACCTGATCAATACCCAACAGATGGCAGCTACAGCAGCCAAGAATGTTGATTTCGCAGAGCAAACAAGACACGAATACGTAAACTCAGGGGAATACGATGAGTGAATCACAGGAACAAAGCCTAGATGTTCTAGGCATGTCTGATGATGCCGTTAGGGATATGCCAGTGCCTGACTTCGATAGCATGGATGATACTTCACCAGAAGTTGAAGAGTCTCCTCTGGAAGATGGTCAAGGCAGTGATCATGAAGACCGAGACGATGATGACAAGGATTCTGGCCAAGGCAGCACCGACGAGGAACCCGGCACGGGTGACGATGACGGGGATGACGAAGGCGACACAAAGCCCAAAGAAGAACCCATTGCCATTAACTTTGAAGCAGAATACAAGCGCCTGTTAGAACCGTTTAACGCTAATGGTAAGTCCATGCAGGTTAACAGCGTAGATGACGCTTTAACTCTGATGAAGATGGGTGCAAATTATAATAAGAAGATGGCTGGCTTAAAGCCTAATCTTAAACTAATGAAGATGCTGGATAATAATGGTCTATTAGATGAAGCTAAACTTAATCATCTTATTGACATTAGTAAGAAAAATCCGGAAGCTATTAGTAAGTTGTTGAAGGACAGCGGCATAGATCCAATGGATCTCGACATAGACAGTGCCGATAACTACCAACAAAGCAATAATGCAGTACACGATAAAGAGATAGAACTGGACACAGTATTGTCAGACCTAAGAGGTTCGGCAGCTTTTGCACAGACACTTGATATCGTTGGTTCACAGTGGGATAGCGCCAGTAGAGATGTTTTTGCTGAGGCCCCTTCCCTAATTAAGGTTGTGCATGACCATGTAGAAAGTGGTGTGTATGACATTATTAGTAAGGAGATGGAATCAGCAAAAATGCTTGGGCGTTTGAACGGCTTGTCTGATCTTGAGGCCTACCGGCAAGTTGGGGATGCAATACAAGCTCGTGGAGGTTTTGACCACCTGGTGCAACAGGGGAACCAAAATACACGTAGGCGAGTAGTGGCAGCACCTAACCCGAAGAAGGTTACGGATACGGAGCTAAACGATAAACGTAGAGCCGCAAGCCCTACTAAAGCTGGTGCTCCGAATAAGAGTAGCAATGATGATTTCAATCCACTTGCTATGTCTGATGAAGAGTTCGGCAAAATCGTTAAACCGAATATTCTTTAATTTTCTTTTTTAAATAGGTGACTATCATGGCTAATGAACAAAAGTACAAAGACCCAGCAGGCGGTACCCCTTCGTCTGTAGGCCCACAAGCCCGTATTGATTACTTCAATAAGCAGGCTCTGATCGAAGCTCGCCGCGAACAGTATTTCTCGCAGCTGGCCAACGTAACGGCGATGCCTAAGAACTTCGGTAAGAAGATCACTCGCTACCACTACCTGCCTCTGTTGGATGATGCCAACCTGAATGACCAGGGTCTTGATGCAGCCGGTGCAGTAATTCTGCCTACCAGCGGTGTTGTGCGTTTGAAGGTTGCTACAGTAACCGTGGACACTGATGCTAAGTCCATTGCAATCGTTAACGCCATCAATGCTATCAACGGTGGTACTGTTGCTTCCAAGGCGGGCTCTGCTTCTACTTGGGTGGTGACATTCACTGTACGTGAAGTTGGTACTGCTACTGCTGCTCAGCTGACTACGTTGGCTGCTACTGAGATTGGCACCAGTTCTTATGGCGTTACGATGCTGTCTGGTAACCTATATGGTTCCAGTAAGGACGTTGGTACTATCTCCGGCAAGTTGCCTGCACTGAGCGAAACGGGTGGTCGTGTTAACCGTGTTGGCTTTAAGCGCAAGCAGATTGAAGGCACTCTTGAGAAGTTTGGTTTCTTCGATGAGTACACCCAGGAATCCCTGGACTTCGATACTGATGACATGCTGCAGGAACACATCAGTCGTGAAATGGTTAGCGGCGCTAACGAAATCACTGAGGATGCCTTGCAGATTGACTTGCTGACTCAGGCTGGCATTCAAAAGTATTGCGGTGCAGCTATCGCAAAATCTGGCATTGATAAGGACTGTGTCGTCACATATCGTGACTTGATGCACCTTTCCATTGACCTGGATAACAACCGCACTCCAAAGCACACTACCATTATCACTGGTACTCGTATGGTGGATACGAAAACTATCCCTGCTGGTCGAGTGATGTATGTAGGCTCCGAGTTGCTTCCTACCCTCAAGGGTATGGTGGATCTCCATGGGAACCCAGCGTTCATCTCTGTTGAGAAGTATGCTGCTGGTACTACTACCCTTACCGGTGAAGTTGGTGCAATTGACCAATTCCGTGTAGTGGTTGTGCCTGAGATGATGAAGTGGGCTGGCGCTGGTGCTTCGATTGGCGCTAACGTGGGTTACTACGATGATGGTGTTAAGTACGATGTGTTCCCAATCCTTGTGGTTGGTGACGAGTCGTTTACCACTATCGGCTTCCAGACTGATGGTAAGACTGTGAAGTTCAAGATCACCCACAAGAAGCCAGGTGAAGGTACTGCTGACCGTAATGACCCGTACGGTGAAACAGGCTTCATGTCCATTAAGTGGTACTATGGCTTTATGGCTCTGCGCTCTGAGCGTCTGGCACTGCTGATGACCGCAGCTGCAATGTAAGGCAATTAAGCGGGGGGACTCAGGTCCCCCTTAGCTTTTAATTTATCAATAAGGAATCCGCAATGTCTTCTGATATCGGTAATGAGCAAGTAGATGAACTGGCTGCACTAAAGGCACGCGCTGACATGATTGGCGTAACTTATCATCCATCCATTGGCCTAGAAAAACTGCGCGAAAAAGTGAATGCATCTATTCGTGGTGAAGCTACTCAGGAAGATATCATCACTTCCCCTGATGAGCATATTGAATCCACGTATGAAATGCACCGCCGAGTAAAGCAGGAAGCTAGTGAGTTGGTACGCATTCGCGTTACCTGCATGAACCCAGCTAAGAAAGAGTGGGATGGCGAAATTTTCACAGCAGGTAATTCAGTAGTTGGCTCCTTCCGAAAGATGGTGCCTTTTAATAACGATGAAGGCTGGCACGTACCACGAGTTATTTATAATCAGATTCGGGATCGTCAGTGCCAAATCTTTGTAACTACTACCGACTCTCGTGGTAATAAATCACGTACCGGTAAGCTGATCAAAGAGTTTGCTGTGGAAGTCCTTCCTAACCTCAATGAAGCAGAGCTGAAAGATTTGGCACAGCGGCAAGCTATGTCCAACTCGATCACTTAATGGAGAAGTAGCATGCCCGGTTCCCCACTACATCCAGATATTACAGTAGCCGATTTGACTGATGCAACAGTAACAGGCAACGGCGTATTTGATATTCTGATGAAGTCTGCCAGAGCCCATCTTGAAGCTGAGTTTAAGAAAGGGCATATCAAGGGAACCGAGTATGCTACTGTCTACTTAGGTAGCATGCAGGAAGTCTTAAGAACTTCCATGGAATTCCTCCTACAGAAATCTAAAGTAGGTTGGGAAAACCAGATATTAGAACAGGCATTACTCAAAGCTAAGGTTGATCTTGAAAAGGTAAACTTAGAAAGAGAGATGCTTGAAGCCTCTATGCCTAAGATTGCTGCAGAAGTGGCTTTGTTACAGCAGCAGGTGCAAACAGCTATTCAGCAACGCTTGTTAGTGGTTGCACAAATTTGTAATACGGAAGCCCAGACAGCTGCAACTCTGGCTAGTATTGAGAAGAACACAGCAGAAATAAATCTACTCAATAAGAAGGCTGATACAGAATCTGCCCAAACACAGAATAATGGTGTCGCCCCTGATAGCGTTATCGGGCAGCAAAAAGCCCTATATGCTGCTCAACGAGATGGCTTTGATCGTAATGCAGAGCACCAGGCTGCACAGCTTATGGTTAGTAGCTGGCAAGTGCGCCGTACCACGGATGAAGACACTACCGTGGATAACAATATGCTTAATGATGTCGCTATATCTAGAGCAGTTAGTAAGATGCTTAATGGTGTGGGTGCCTAAACACTTACTGCATGGGGCTTAGGCCCCATTGCTATTTGGGTAGCGTGATGGGTAAAAAGAAAACCACCATAAGCACAACAATATCTCCTGTTTTCCAACCAAAGAAAATACCGGATACTGTGCTTTCCGCTACCCTTACGGCTATATTTAAAAAACAGGATATTGGCGAA
>Ga0073900_10001974_pt1 | contig 11037 bp, 9 predicted proteins | sample KloWWTmetKNB5Kit_FD_66666 | JGI IMG/M metagenome (GOLD analysis project Ga0073900, IMG submission 66666) | Active sludge microbial communities from Klosterneuburg, Austria, studying microevolution and ecology of nitrifiers - Klosterneuburg... | ecosystem: Engineered > WWTP > Aerobic digester >... | reverse complement strand
GGATTTCGCATCCACATCCTACATACACAGAAGCCGTAAAAGAAGCGGCATTAGCTGCGACTGCCAATAGGGCAATCCACGTCTGATGATTTCAATTTTGCTTATTTAACTCTAAGAATAATTGAACCATCTTTTTTATGCCTTGTTATTATTTCTGTTTTGCAATGTATAGTTGAATGAAATTTGAGATAGTATTCGCATTATTATTTTTCTCTTTGCATATCATGAACGGTCAAAATGGAAGTATATCTGTCCAGATTGACAAAGATACCTTATATCTTGATGAGGCTCTGAATGTTGAGTTTATCATTGAAAATTGTGGTGGAAACTTTGAATTACCAGTTTTTGATAATTTTGAGATTATTGGTGGTCCCAATGTGTCATCAAGCCTTACTATAATAAATGGTGTCAAAAGTCAGAAAATGTCCTACAGCTTTCAACTTTTACCTATTGAATCAGGTGATTCTGAAATCCCAGGTATGCGTATCAATTGTGAAGGATCAGTCATCCAAACAGAAACTATTCCAATAAGAATTTTAAGTAAAAAAGAACCGGGAGATAAGTCGTACAATGCTGAATTACATTCTTTTAAATTTGAGAATAAAGGTGAAAATTCATCTAATAGTTCCAAGAAAAAAAGAGTGCTGAAAAAAATCTAAGATGTTAAGAAGATTTAGGTTGGCTTGGGTATTTATTATTTTTGTGCATATAATTCAGGCACAGTCACCTCGTTTTATTATGCGAACTGACAGAACTACGGTTGCAGAAGGTGAGACATTCATATTGGAAGCAGTTTTAGAAAATATTGACACCAAATCAATCAAATTACCCGATGTATCACCTTTCAAGATTGTCCAAGGTCCGTCAACATCTACATCTTTAAGTATTGTCAATGGCAAAAGTTCAGGTAGCTATTCACAAAAATATCTTTTACAAGCACCAAAGTCTGGAAAGTACAAGCTATCTCCTGCCACAGCTCAGCTAGGTAATAAGACAATTCGTACAAATGAAATCGTAGTGGAAGTAGTGAAACAGCATGTTTCGGCGCTTCCCGACAAGACAGAAGCAAAAAGCGAAACATTTTTTAGAATAGAAACTTCTAGTGAAAAGGCTTATATAGGTCAGCAAGCCGTTTTGAATTATGTCATTTACACTAGACAAAATTTATCTTCTTATAATATTGTCGATGAGCCCAAACCAGAAGGATTTTTTGCCGAGCCATTAAATGATGTTCAAGATCCTGCTCAACGCAAAATGTTAAATGGTAAAGAATATTATACACAAGTTATCAGGAGGCTTATACTAAATCCGCAAAAAAAGGGAAATTTTATGATCGGACCCGTAAGGTTTTCAGTCGAAATACCAGTAGAGAATGGGAACTCTTCATTTTTCTTTGTGGAAACAGAGCGTAAAATACTTACTTCAAATACCATCAAACTTACAGTATCTGATCCGCCGAAAGAAGCACCAACTTCCTTTTGTGGTGGTGTCGGCACTTTCGAAATGCGCGCAACTGTCAATAAATCTACTGTCAAAATTGGTGAAGCGATAAATGTCATCATGACAGTTTCTGGAGATGGAGATTCCAGATTGCTGAAGGCACCAGATTGGTCGTATCCAGCTGGCCTTGAAAAATACGAACCTTCGACAACACAGGATGAAACACTTGTAGTAGGAGATAGGAAAAAAATTACAAAAGTATTTGAGTATATTTTCGTGCCATCAAAAGATTCGATCTATACCTTAAAGCCAGAACTTTCTTATTTTTCTCCTGAAACGGGAAAGTATGAAACCATCTCTGCTGGACCTTTTAGTATAAATGTCGTACATGGTGTTGAAGAGAATGGATCTAAAGCGAATCATAATCCAACATCTAATTTTGAAGAACTCAAGTCTGAAAATCACAATATATTATCGCTACGTAATAGCCCATGGTTGTCTTCATGGCATTTGGCTGCAATACTGGCCGTTATTTTTTCGACATTTATAGCATTATTCATTAAAAAGAGAAAAATTCAAAGTTCAAAGGAAGGACAAGCATTACAAACGAAAGCAAGTTTTATAGCCATGAAAAACCTTGAAAAGGCTAATAAATTTATGATGGAGGAAAACCACAAAGCTTTTTATGAAGAAATTTCACAAGCAACGACGGGGTACATTCTCAAAAAATATAATATTGCAAATTCGGATTCATCAATATCAAATGTCATAAAGTTTCTTGAAAACAATATGCTTACTAATGATGTGATCGACAAATATAAAGAAATCCAGAAAAAATGCGAAGTAGCACGTTTTGCAGGGATGTATGATTGCAATATGGGTGAAATGTACCATGATGCATTGTGGTTAATCAATAGATTTGAAGACAAATAGGGTAGTATTTGGCAATATACCAATTCAAAGTCACAGTGCAATTTTGTGATAATTGGCTCGGTTTTTGTAAAATAGTTTATAGTATATCTAAATTGAACCCGTTTATTGTGCATTCGTGACAGTGTTTATATTGTTTTTATGAAAATAAATATTATATAGCATGTGACAATATTAATAATGCATCGTCTAACCTAAGAATTTATAATTTTTGACATAATATATCATGTCTGGAATTTAGTGAAGACTTGTATCAATGGAGCAAGTAAATAAAAAATATTGAGTAAAAGGGGAAGCAAGTATTGAAGTCATTAATTATTTAAATCTGTATTTATTCAAAAATTGAATATTGTTTTTAAATATTTATATTTGGCTGATATGTTTTGTTGAAAATTTGTATTAAGGCATAAATTAATTTTTTGTTAAAAATAAAAATTGTGTCAAAATTCTATTTCAAACATTCCTTCATAATCAATTATTTTTTGATAGATTTATATATTAATAATAATTTTAATAAATCAATATCTGGGCTTTTATAGCACTAATCTTTGACAAATATAGTCAAAAATTATAAATAAAAAGTTCATTTATAAGAGATTAATAGTACTTTTGCGTTTCAAAACTTAAACAAATTAAATTTTTTCCAATGACAATCAGAATTAAATTCATTTATTTATTACTGGTTTTAGTAAGTGGGTCGCTTATGGCTCAAGATAACACCTTGCAAAAAACCGGCATTACAGATGAAATGACGGTAAATGCCGATCAGAATAAAAACTGGAGAATGGGCCAGTCATCTTATTCTGCAAAACCTAAAAACTCTTGGGAGTTAGGTGTACACCTAGGTCATCTATTTATCGACGGTGATGTAGATACAAAAATTCCTGGAGGATATGGTGTTGGTTTACACTTACGTAAAGCAATACATTATGTATTTTCAGTTAGAGCAGATTTCATGTATGGACAATCTAAAGGTATCGATCCTCAAGGATGGACAACTACTGAATTTGGCGGAGGCTTGGTAGAATCAGGTAGTACTGGTAATTTTAACGGTTATGCAAAGTACACTACTTTATCCGAAGGCTGGAATCCGAGTTATAAGACAACCCAAGGTTATTTGGCTTTACAAGGTGTTGTTAACATTGGAAACTTACTTTTCCATAAAGACAGAAATAAGTGGAACTGGTATGCAGCTGTTGGTGCTGGTCTTGGTTCACATAGTACGAAATTAGATTTATTAGATGCATCTGGAAATGCCTATACCGGATTGGCTGCAATCAGAGGAACTGATAAATTTAATACCAAAGCTGGTAGAAAAGAAATAATTTCAGATCTAGAAGCAAAATATGACGGCAAATATGAAACTGCAGGTTTCAAAAAAGCTGGTATCTTCAGATTAGGTGATGAAACCAATGTTCACGTTGTGTTTACAGCATCTATGGGAGTTTCTAGAAAAATCTCTAAGAGAATAAATATTGGTTTAGAGCACCAGTTGATCACATCTGATAATGATTATTTGGATGGCATACATTTTAGAACTGCTTTAGACCAAACAAACAATAATGATATCTCTCATTACACAAATGTAAGATTAGGTATCAATTTAGGTAACTTTGATAAAGTAACAGAGCCTCTTTATTGGTTGAATCCTTTAGATGCGCAAATGAACGATATCGCAGCACTTAAGCAAAGACCAGTGTTTGACCTTACTGACACAGATCAGGATGGTGTAATCGATATGCTTGATCAAGAAATGGAAACTGTAGCTGGTGCACCAGTTGATACTAGAGGAGTAGCTTTAGATAGCGATGGTGACGGTATTGCTGACCACAAAGATAAAGAACCATATTCACCTCCAGGATATGTAGTGAGCAAAGAAGGTGTAGCTGACGTTAAGTGTTGTATTAATATGGATGATGTAAATAAAGCAATCGACGTGAAAGCAGGTTCATTTAAAGCAGCATCTGATTGTGGCAAATGGTTCTTACCTATGATCCACTTTGATCTTGATAAAGCCAACATCAAACCAGAATTTTACGGTCATTTACACCACGTAGCAAGTGTAATGAAAATGTGTCCAGACTTATGCGTAACTGTACAGGGACATACTGATGTAAGAAGTTCAAACAATTACAATAATGGACTTTCTTATAGCAGAGCAGAAAATGTAGCTAATCATTTAGTTTCTCAATATGGTATCGACAGAAGTAGAATCAAATTGATGTATGGTGGAGAAGAAACACCAATGGTTAGCAACACTAGAGGCGAAAAAGAACATTATATGAACAGAAGAGTTGAAATCAGAATTTGTGCTCCAGAAGATACAGATATGGCAAGACCAGAAGGTGCGCCAGTAGGTACTTCAAAAGGTGTAAAATCTACAAACACTTCCAAATTCATAGGAAATAAGAATTCAGGATATTAAAATTATCATAGGAATTTAATAAAAAAGGGATTGGCCAAAAACCAGTCCCTTTTTTTTGTCTATTTAGTTAGGTTTTGAATATTTTTTGAGAATTATTTTTTATTTTATTTTCATGTTTGCGAGAAAGTAGTATCTTTGCACCACTTTTACAGAAAAGTAATAAAAATGCGGGTGTGGTGAAATTGGTAGACACGCCAGACTTAGGATCTGGTGCTGCGAGGCTTGGGGGTTCGAGTCCCTCCACCCGCACATTCTTTTTTGAACTTTTATTGACTACAAGATTTGATTTCTGATCAAATTACTGGAATTTTAAGATTATTCTTCATAATGTTTCATCTATTTTACTTAACCATTATATAATTTTCTATGCAAGTTGTAAGAAAAGATGCTGATGCTTTAAATATAACCATTGAGCTTACGCTGGAACCTTCAGATTATAGTGCCAAATTTGAAAGTGAAATCAAAAAACACAAAACCCAGTCTCAGATTAAGGGATTTAGAAAGGGAATGACGCCAGCCTCTGTGATCAAAAAAATGTATGGCAAATCTATTCTTTCCGATATAATCAACGATAGCCTCCAGGAGAAACTTTTTGCATATCTTGACGAAAACAAAATTAATTATTTAGGACAACCACTGCCTAACAGAGATGAAAATTTTGTTTTCAACCTTGATGTCAATAACCTACAGGAGTATAAATTCAGTTTTGATTTGGGTTTAGCACCTACTTTGGAAGTAAGTGGTGTTTCTTCATCTGATAAGTATGATTGTTTTGATATCTCAGTGCCTAATGATACTGTAGATGAAGAATTTACAACAATGAGAAGGAGAAATGGAAAACGAGTAGAAGTTTCTAATGATATTCAGAACATGGATATGCTAAAACTTGATGCTGAAGAATTGGATGGAAATACAATAAAAGATGGTGGTTGGAAGACAAGCTTTACAGTTTTGGTTGACATTATCCACGATCAGGATGTCAAAAAGGAAATTCTAACTAAAAAATTAGGAGATAGTATCAATTTTGATATCTATAAGCTGGAAGATAAAGATGCTGCTCATATCGATAAATACCTGCTTAAAAAACCAGAAGATATTGAAGTGGGTAATATGTTCACAGCAAAAATAAGTGAAGTATCAAGGATCGAGTTGGCTGAAATGGATGAGGCTTTTTTCCAATCTTTTGGTGACGAATCTGTAACTGATGAAGCATCTGCAAAAGCCCTGATCGCTAAGGATATAAAGTCATATTATGATAATCAGGCCTTGCAATTTATGTATCGCGCAATAATGGATGCACTCCTTGAAAAAAATCAAGTAGATCTTCCTGAACAATTTTTGAGAAAATATCTCAAAGAAACCAATGAAAATGTATCTGATGAAGTTCTTAATGATGAATTTGATGCTTTTGCTAAAAATTTGCGTTGGTCACTTATCAAATCGCAGCTGGCAAAAGAATATTCGATTGAAGTAGGAGAAGAAGATTTGAAAAAACATTTTCTAAACTCTGTCATGTCCTATTTTAGGAATTACGGGAACATGGATTACTCTATGATTTCACAGACTGTTGATCGCCTGATGAAAGACAAGGAACAAGTAAATAAAGCCTATGAAGAAATACTTGCAGACAAGCTGTTTTTAAGGATTGGCGAAATTGTCCAAAAAAACAAAATTGAAATAGGTTTGAATGAATTTACAGAAAAAGTAAAAGAGCTGAACGCTAAAATTAACAATTTTTGATTTGGGTTGTTATAATACAGATTTAGAAATAATTGTCTGAATTGATTTGTAAACCATAAACAAAAATTTAATACATGTACTCAAACGATGAATTTAAGAAGTTTGCTGTAGGTCATTTAGGGATGAGCAGCATGCATCTGGACAAATATATGACGCAAGCTACGCCCAATATTACCGGATTTACCCCTCAAGTTATTGAAGAGCGACAAATGAATATTGTCGGCATGGATGTTTTTTCCCGATTGATGATGGATCGTATCATTTTCATGGGCGTACCTGTCAATGATTATGTCGCTAATGTCATCCAAGCACAATTGCTTTTTTTAGAATCCACTGACCCTAAGAGAGATATTCAAATGTTTATAAATAGTCCAGGTGGATCGGTTATAGCTGGAATGGGGATTTATGATACCATGCAGTATGTTTCTCCTGACGTAGCCACTATTTGTACAGGTCTTGCAGCGTCTATGGGTGCAGTTTTGCTTTGTGCGGGTAAAACAGGAAAACGTACTTGTCTCCCACACTCTAGAGTGATGATACATCAGCCATCAGGTGGTATGCAAGGACAATTTACTGATATGGAGATTTCTTACAAACTTATCAAGCAGTTGCGAAATGAGTTATATGACATCATGGCTTTTCATACGGGTAAAACATTCGAAGAAATCGAAAAAGATTCAGATAGAGACAATTGGATGACTGCGAATGAAGCTAAAGACTATGGTCTTGTAGATGAGGTATTGGATCGGAAATCACAAACAAAGAAAGCCTAATCCACCTTTAAACCAAAATCGAATGTCAAAGTATAAAGAAAATATAAAGTGTTCTTTTTGTGGTAAGGACAAGCGAGATGCAATGATGCTTATAGCGGGCATCGATGGTCATATTTGCGAAGCTTGTGTCGAACAGGCACATGATATCATCTCAGATGAATTGAAAACTGGTAAGAGAAAACCAGCAAAAGATAATTTTATTTGTTTGCCGGCAAATGTGACTCCTGTGCAGATCAAAACCTTTTTAGATCAATACGTCATCGGCCAAATTGATGCTAAAAAATTTTTGGCAGTAGCCGTGTATAATCATTACAAAAGGTTGATGAACAATAAGCCTGGTGAAGTCGAAATTGAAAAGTCAAACATCATATTGGTAGGAGAGACAGGCACTGGAAAAACGTTGCTCGCCAAAACAATTGCAAAATTTCTGGAAGTACCTTTTGCAATCGTCGATGCGACTGTATTTACAGAAGCTGGGTACGTAGGAGAAGATGTGGAGAGTATGCTGAGCAGACTGCTACATGCCTGCGATTTTAATGTCGAAGCGGCCCAAAGAGGTATTGTCTATATCGATGAAATAGATAAAATAGCACGAAAAAGTGACAATCCATCGATCACAAGAGATGTATCAGGCGAAGGTGTCCAGCAGGCACTTTTGAAAATGCTAGAAGGTACCGAAGTAAATGTTCCACCTTATGGAGGCAGGAAGCATCCTGAGCAAAAAATGATAAAAATAGATACTTCTAATATATTATTTATCTGTGGTGGCGCTTTTGCAGGGATCGAACGTGTGATTTCTAGAAGATTGAATACCCAAGTAATTGGATATAATGGTGATCAAAAGGAGAATATAGACAGGGAAAATATGTTGCAATATATCACCCATCAAGATTTGAAAAATTATGGACTCATCCCTGAGCTTATAGGCCGTATGCCTGTTTTGACTTATCTTGAACCATTGGATAAACCGACTTTGATTTCTATTCTCACGGAGCCCAAAAATGCATTATTGAAGCAATATTCTAAGCTATTTGAGTTGGAAGGTATAAAATTGGTATTTGATGATGAATCCATTGACTTGATTGCTGATAAAGCGATGGAGTACAAACTTGGAGCCAGAGGATTAAGATCATTATGTGAAGCAATATTGACTGATGCGATGTACGAACTTCCATCACACAAAGATGTAAAAGAATTTGTAGTGGACAAATTGTATGTAGAAGATAAGCTCAATAAAAATGCCATCAAAAAATTGATCGCAGCATAGGATTATTTACAAAATATTAGAGTATTGTAATATAGGATCAAGGTTATTTAGCTTGAAACTGTATATTATTACCTTTTGTGATTTTGCTTTATCTTATCTTTTCATATGATTAAGTGATCTTCCAAATATTTAATAATTCCACATGTTAACACATTTGTATTTCAATCTGAAATTGGGTGATACCCATTTTTTTACTTCTAAGGTAACATTTTGACCAGAAATTCTGTTTTCATTCTAAATGATTGTCAATGAGAAAGTTGAATTTTATTTTTCTTCTGTTGATTCCTGTATTTATTTTCGCTCAACCAGATTATACTTCTTGGGATAAGTTTCTTAAAAAACATGTGTCTGCATCTGGTTATGTGGACTATAACGCCATAAAAGCAGAAAAGAAGACTTTACAACAAATAACTCAACAATTTTCGGCTCAATCGAAAGTGGATTTGTGGACAAAAAATGAACGTTTGGCTTTTTGGATAAATACATACAATGCATATACAATACAACTGATAGTAGATAATTTTCCTATCTCAAGCATTCAAGATCTTGACAAAGGTAAGACTTGGGATGTAAAGCGTATATCCGTCAATGGCAAAAAGTATTCCTTAAACAATATTGAAAATGATATAATAAGAAAGCAATTCAAGGATCCACGGATTCACTTTGCCTTAAATTGTGGCGCTATTTCATGTCCACCTCTATTGAACAAGGCATACTTACCAAAGACGCTTGATGTACAATTAGAAACACAAACCAAAAACTTTTTTACCAATAAATTGTATCAACAAATAAGTCCAACCACGGCAAAAATTTCAAAAATAATGGATTGGTATAAAAGTGATTTTGGCAATATTGTGAATTTTATCAATAAATACTCTATTGTCAAAGTAAGTAGTAAAACAAAAATTGAATATTTGCCTTATGATTGGGCTTTAAACATTAAAAAATAGTGCATTATGAAAGCTTTATTTTTATTTTTTATAATATTTGTAGGTATTTTTTCCTGTGCACAAACAAAATCTAAAACAATGGACACAAATTCAATAGGAAAAGTTCAAGTTGATTTAAAAGATAAAGCTGTTGCGACCTTTGCAGGTGGCTGTTTTTGGTGCACGGAGACTATTTTTGAAAGCATTAAAGGTGTCCATGAGGTAGTTTCGGGCTATTCAGGTGGTACAGAAAACAATCCAACTTACGAAAAAGTAGGTAATGGTGAGACTTCTCATGCAGAGGCATTTCAGGTTTATTATGATCCTGCAGAAGTTTCATATCAGGACTTGGTTAGGGTATTTTTTGCTTCCATTGATCCCACTATAGTAAACGGTCAAGGTCCGGATCGTGGAGCACAATATAGAACAATTGCATTTTATAGTACAGATGCAGAAAAAGCAATAATAGAAGAGAAAATTCGAGAATTGGCAGTAGAATATAATAAACCTATTGCCACCCAAGTTGTGAGATTTGATAAGTTCTATCAAGCAGAAGACTATCATCAAGATTTTGTGCGACGCAATCCCAATCAACCATATGTTCGTGCCGAGAGCATACCCAGAAGAGAGAGAACTTTGGCTAAAGTCAAGGATTTGGTAAAGAATTGACAATTTTCTTCAAGAAATTCTTCAATTGATTTTACGTTGTAACGTAATGACCTCATCATTCTGTACGATAGATACCACTGCGCAATGACTTGGATACGTCATGGAAAATGCAAGCCGCTCATGCAATATTTTACCATCCAATATTTCAAAAATCCCATCACATTCCACGATTCCAGTATCGCTATATCGGGTCACACGCCACATATTCCCGCTAAGGGGCGAAATATAAAACCATGATCCTGCGCCCTCGCCAGCCAACCATTGGCAATACGATGGAATGCAGTCTGGCATCACAGGCCTTGGCAAAGTATTAGAAGTTTTGATATTCCAATTCATAGCTGTTTGTTGCTTTTGATGGTAAAGTTTCACTTTTGTCTTTAATATGCACATTGCCTAATCCATTCACGATGCCTATCGGCGACGGACTGATGAGCCAAGGAAGTCTAATAGCAATCTTTCGCAGAGGCGAGATATGGCAGTTCTTTACTATCGTATGGACAAATCGACTGCAATTCGTACCACCTCGCACGAAAGGTCCATAAGGAATAAATACCTTTTGTTGAAGCGCTTTGGCAGAGCTATGTATTTCCTGGAAATTGCAGCTGACGACGGAGGCATAGATCCGACCAGTACCGTGGCACGATGGATTGGCGAGCAATTCATTCAAGATTGAATTCAGGTTGGTGATTTTACCTTGAGCAATCTGAGCCTGAGTATGGACAGCCAAATCGTGATCCGACCACACATCTCTCACACGACCATATCCAGCAGGCGCATGGTACCTTCCAAAATCAAAATAATGACACGAACCTTGCGAAGCATCCACGATTACGATGGCGGCGTGGCCTATTTTATAATAATTAT
>Ga0073900_10001973_pt1 | contig 11037 bp, 7 predicted proteins | sample KloWWTmetKNB5Kit_FD_66666 | JGI IMG/M metagenome (GOLD analysis project Ga0073900, IMG submission 66666) | Active sludge microbial communities from Klosterneuburg, Austria, studying microevolution and ecology of nitrifiers - Klosterneuburg... | ecosystem: Engineered > WWTP > Aerobic digester >... | reverse complement strand
AGTTGTTGGTGCCGATGTCGGTGAACCCGACCGCGCTGGGCTGTGTCGGGAACCAGTGGAACGGCGGGTATTGGTTGGCGTTGCCGGAAGCACCACCGGCCGTGCCCACGATCACGTTGTGCGTGAAAGTGGATCCCGGGAAGTAGGTGTTGATCGTCGCATTCCCGCAACCCGTTCCGGTGCCGCAAACGCCGTAACCACCGTAACCCACGATGTTATTTGCGAAGGTGAGCGCCACCATGGGAGCGCCAGCAGCGCTGGTAGTGGTGCCACTGTTCAGGTCGGTGTTGTGCCGAATGGTGACGTGCTCCGCGCCATTGAGGAACTGGTACATCTTGTTCACGCTGCTGATCGTGTAGGAGAGGTTGTGCTCGATCAGGATGCGTGTGCTCACCGGGTTCGGCAACTGATCATCGTGCCCACTGATGTTGAAGCCGCCATCGCTATTGATCAATTGATTGTGGCGCCATGTGACATCGGTAACGCGGTTGTTAATGGCCGCGCCGCTTTCCGTGCGTGGTGTGAACACGATGGCAAAACCGCTTTGGCAATGCGCCCAATTGTTCTCGAAGATGTTGCCTTCCACCCAAACACGCTGCGCGTTCTTCAGCTCGAAGAGGTTCTTTATGCACCACGGCGTGCCTTCGTAGTTGGGGGCACCGATGCGCCAACCCAGCGGTTTGAAAAAGTGGTTGTTGCGGATCTCGATGTCAGAAGGAACGAGGTCGGTGATCGTAGCGAGCGCTCCACCGAACATGACGTTCTCACCACTTCCTTCCAAATGGTTGTTCACGATCTTGAAGGGACCGGGACCGTTCCACCCGGCAATGGCCTGCGCATCCTGTCCATTCGCCTTGCAGTCACTTATCCAGCAGTTGATCACTGCGGAACTGGCACTGTTCAAGCGGATCCCGCGTTTTGTGCCAAGCACTGCATCGCCATGGATGTACAACCGGTCGAACACAAGATCGTGCGGCACATTTGCGACCGCTGTTTCCGTGCTGCCCGCCACGATGATATCGAAGCTGTACCCAACGGTACACACTTCCAGGTCCATTACGCGGTAATGGTGAGCACCGCTTGCGAAGACCAAAGCTGATTGGTTCACCGGTGCCTGCAGCTTGGCGAGTACCGGTGCATAGGATGGATCGATGCGGTGGTCCTCATCCGGCAATTGCGCATCGGCGATGTTCGTGCGGATGATGATCCACGCATCACCGCTCTTGGCAGGCAGTGTAAATGGCCCGACGTAGTTGTGCCCACTCTGTAACAGGATGGTGGTGCCTGGGGGTGCGTTGTCTATCGCCGTCTGCAATTGTGGGTTGGTATAGTCGCAACCGCTTGAACACACGGTGATGGTGTTCGTTGTCACTGGCAGGCAGGTGTTCAGTATGACCTGCGGAGGTTCGGGAAGCACTTGGGCCCAAGCGGCAGGCGCCGATAGAAGAAGGAGGAGGGTCGTTCGGCGCATGGTGCAAGGTGGTACGGCATCAAAGGTAGTAGCGGCCATCGGTGCACCTGCGCCGTTCAAACGCGATGTCGAACGGCCCTCTACCTGTGAATTGCCGTTTACATGTACTCGTTCTGGCTCCAGAACTTGATCCAACCGGATTGACGATGTAAGTGGTCACAGCGTATCGGTGCAACTACTTCTTCGAGGTTCAGCATGGTGCACTTCCCACGAGATCCATGGAGGACCTGCATCCATGCACGCCACCCAGCCACTCTACCTTCGCCCCATGAGCAACTTCGTTTCCGCCGAGCAAGCCGTGTCCTTGGTGAAGAGCGGGCAGCGCGTGTTCGTGCATGGCAGTGCGGCCACACCCTTGGTGCTGATGCGCGCCCTTCTCGCACGGGCCGCCGAGTTGAGCAATGTGGAGCTGGTGAGCATCAGCACCATCGGCGAATTGGACCTGCAACAGCCTGAAGTGCAGCGTGCCTTTTTCATGAACAGCCTCTTCGTGAGCGACAATGTGCGCACCGCCGTCAATGGACCACACGGCGACTATGTGCCGGTCTTCCTCAGCGAGATCCCTCGGCTTTTCGAAGGTGTGCTGCCGCTGGACGTTGCCCTGTTGCACGTATCACCGCCGGATGCGCACGGCTACTGCTCGCTGGGCATCAGCGTGGATGTGGCGCGTGCCGCCGCCCGCAGCGCGACCCTGCTCATTGCCCAAGTGAACCCGCGCATGCCACGCACCCACGGCGAAGGCATGGTGCACAGCAGCCGTTTCGCCGCGATGGTGGAAGTGGACGAACCCTTGCCCGAAGTGGATTATGCGAGCAGCATTGGTCCGGCGGAAGAGCGCATCGGAGCGCTTTGTTCGGACCTGATCGAGGATGGGAGCACCCTGCAAATGGGCATCGGCGCCATACCCGATGCGATCTTGCGCGGACTCGCGAACCACAAGGACCTGGGCGTACACACCGAGATGCTCAGCGATGGGATCCTGCCCTTGTTGCGGGCCGGTGTGATCACCGGGCGCAATAAACGGAAGTATCCCGGGCGGGTCGTCACCAGTTTCGCCATCGGTACCCGTGCGCTCTATGATCACCTGGACGACAATCCGCTCTTCGCCTTTCTCGATACCGCCTATGTGAACAGCGGCCACGTGATCCGCCAGAACCCGAAGGTGGTGGCCATCAACAGCGCCATCGCCGTGGACCTCACCGGGCAGGTCTGCGCAGACAGTATCGGAACGCAGCAATACAGTGGCGTGGGCGGCCAAATGGACTTCATGCGCGGCGCGGCCTTGAGCAAGGGTGGCAAGCCCATCATCGCCATGGCCTCCACCACCCGCAAAGGCGTGAGCAAGATCGTGCCCTTCCTCGCGGAAGGATCCGGCGTGGTGACCACCCGCGCCCACATGCATTACGTGGCCACCGAGCACGGCATCGTGGACCTCTACGGCAAGAGCTTGCGCCAACGTGCCGAAATGCTCACGAGCATCGCCCATCCGGAGCACCGCGAAGAATTGGACCGTGCGACCTCCGAACGTTTCGGACCGAAGTACCGGTGAACAAGGGGAGGCGGTGTGCGGAAAACAAAGCTGCACATCCGTTGTGTTCCATTGGTGTCGTAGTATTGTTGGACACAAGCCCATGCAACGACGTCGATTCATTCTCAGTGTATTCGCTTCCACGGCTTGTGCTGCGTTCGCACGGGCAACCACCTTCATCACCATGTCCATCAAGAAGGGCTTCAACACCCGCGCCGGTGAAACCCGGAACGGCACGCATTTCACCATGAAGGGCGTAACGCGCAACACGCTCGACCTGAAGATCGCTAGTGCCGATACCGATGGGGGCATGGCCGTGTTCGAACAGATCGGCCAAAGCCCGAATGGTGGTCCGCCACTGCACATCCATCCCGAGCAGGACGAGTGCTTCCATGTGCTGGAAGGCGACTACCGGTTCCAAGTGGGAGAGGACCATTTTCCAGCGACCACCGGCGATACCATCTTTCTGCCGCGTGGGGTACCGCATGCCTTCATCCAACTCACTGAACGCGCGCGCATGCTGGTCACCTACCAACCTGCTGGCGACATGGAAGGCTTCTTCGCGGAGACCGCCCAATGGACGGCACCACCGGACAAGGAAGAAGTCGCACGTGTGTTCCGCGCCCATGGGATGGAGGTGGTGGGGCCTCCGCTGAAGCCGTGAGAGTGCCTCGAAGAACATCGAATGCCCGGCAGAGATGCGAGAGGCACGCATGGGTATTCTTGATCCAGACAAGGCGTGAGAAAGTGGGGATACTGGAACGAAGTCTCCGTCTGAGGAACAACTGTTCCATCCCGGTAACGGGGGAAGTATGGATCAAGAAGAGGCTTATGCCCGATAGGGTCGAACCGCCATACGGTGGATCGATGCCGCCAAATCGAAGTACTACGAGGTACCTTTAAGGCTGATCACGAACGTGCCCATGCTTGGTACTATGGTGGATAGGGGACCAGATGCCAAGTTCTTGGACCCTGATCTGCGTGGGTAACTTGCCAGCTTAATAGTCATACACATGTTCCATTCACTGCTCGCTATCCTTCTGATCGTTCACGGTGTTGTCCATTTCACGGGTCTCATCCGTGCTTTTCTTCCGTCGTTCGTTCCATCCTTCACAACGTACATCAACAAACCGACGGGTCTCGATTGGGCGCTCGCAGGTTCATTCTTTATCTTGGCTGGTGTGCTCCTTTTGGTGAGCAACGAGTACTGGTGGATGGTCACAGGCACCGCCATCCTTATCTCGCAGATCCTCATCGTCTTCAACTGGCATGATGCGCGTTTCGGCACTGTGGTGAACGTGATCCTGTTCATCGCCGTGTTCGCCGGTGCTAGCGTCTGGAATTTCCGGACACGATACACCGAGGCGGCGGATCGTACCATCGAGCACACACGAACACTGTCTGCTCAGCGCATCTTTGCGGAGGATCTTGCGCCGTTGCCACGCCCGGTCCAGCGCTACTTGCAGGCCGCGGGGGTTGTGGGCACCGTGCGACCACGGAGCATGCGCATCACGTTCGATGGGAGCATCCGTGGTTTTGAAGGACCATGGATGCCATTCACGTCGGTGCAAACGAATTCCTTCGACGATCCGGCACGCTTCTTCTGGATCGATGCGACGATGAAAGGCCTTCCAACAAAAGGACTCCATGCATACGAGAACGGAAAGGCCACCATGCTCATTAAGTTGCTGGGTGTGGTGCCGGTGATGGAAGCCCACGGGCCTGAAATGGACCAAGCTGAAACGGTGACCTGGTTCAACGACCTCTGCATTTATGCACCCGGTGCGTTGCTCGATCCGCGGATCTCCTGGACCGAACTGGATGACCGTTCATCCAAGGCCACATTCACCAACGGTGCGCAAAGGATCAGTGCAACGCTGGTGTTCAATGCCGAAGATCAGCTGATCGATTTCTTCAGCGATGATCGATACGCCATAACAGATGGAAACGCAGAACCTTTACGCTTCAGCACACCCTTGCGCGACCATCGACCCATGCATGGGTTGGTAGTACCCGGCTATGGGGAAGCCGTATGGCACCGACCGGAAGGACCTTTCGTGTATGGTCGCTTCACGTTGCGTTCCCTTGACCACGATGTATAGCTCGGCGCGAATGAACAATTCAATATACACCTCGTTTCGCGCTAACAGGGCTTCATAGTGACGAACGTCAGCTCCTACCCTTCGATCCAGCGTAACCTTGTGGAATAACCCTTTCCATCCATGAAATACGCGGTTCTCTTCTTGCTTCCAATTTGGGCTGCGTGCAATGAGGCCGGACCCAAGTTGCCTCCTGGTGCTGACCACAGTGCCGCTGAATTGGACAGCCACCAGCAATTGCGGCAAAAGGCCTTGACCTTCTTTCATCCACTTCCGGACAAAGTGGAGCATCCCGCCGGTCCGGACACACCGGAGAAAGTGGCCTTGGGCAAGAAGCTCTTCCTTGATCCACAATTGTCTTCGGATGGCACCATCAGTTGCAACTCCTGCCACCGGTTGGATCACTTCGGCGTGGACAATGAGGTGACATCCACCGGTGTAGGTGGGCAGAAGGGGGGACGTAACTCACCAACGGTGTACAACGCCGCTTTGCACAACATGCAATTCTGGGACGGGCGCGCCACGGATGTGGAAGAGCAAGCCGGTATGCCCGTGATGAATCCGGTGGAGATGGCCATTCCCTCGGAGGGAGCATTGGTGGAACGGCTCAAGCGTGTGGCGGAATACGTGGAGCTGTTCAAGGTCACCTATCCGGCCGATCGCGATCCGCTCAATTTTGGGAACATCCGCGAATCCATCGGAGCCTTCGAGCGCACGCTGATGACACCGGGCCGTTTCGATGCCTTCCTGAAGGACGAACCCACCGCCTTGACACCAAGCGAAATGGCAGGCTTGCGCACCTTTATGGAAGTGGGGTGTACCAATTGCCACACCGGCGCGGCGGTGGGCGGAACCATGCTCCAGAAATTCGGCGTACACGCTGACTTCCGGCCCCTGACGGGCAGTTCCGTAGCGGATGAGGGTCGTAAACAGGTCACTGGCGCAGAGGCGGACAAGGACATGTTCAAGGTGCCTTCGTTGCGCAACATCACCAAGACGGCGCCCTATTTCCACGATGGTCGCGTCACCGAATTGGAAAAGGCCGTCCGCGTGATGGGCACAACACAACTGGGCAAGGAGCTCACCGATCAGGAAGTGACCGACCTGATGACCTTCTTGGAGGCGTTGACAGGCGTTGTTCCAACTTCAGCAACCACTGCCGCACCATGAACGGGATCAGCGCTTATCACGCGCGATCCATTGGATGCGATCTCCTATGTGAACACACCATGAAGAAACCCTTGGACCCATGATCAAACGCATTCTTCTCATACTTCTAGGCCTGTTCCTGATCGCCCAATTCTTTCGGCCCGATCGCGCTGCACCAGTACCCGATCCAGCCAACGACATGCTGGTCGTTACCAACGCGCCAACGGACATCCAGCAATTGGTGATCGGCGCGTGCTACGACTGCCACAGTTACAAGACCCAATATCCGTGGTATGTCAACGTCACCCCCGTCAACTTCATCATGCAGGACCACATCGCTGAGGGGCGTGAAGTGCTGAACTTCTCCATGTGGAGCGCCTATGCCAACACCGAAGCGGCGGGAGAATGCGGAGAGACCATCCAAGAAGGTGAGATGCCGCCCGGCTACTATGCGTTCATGCACCAACACGGCGATCTCAGCGCTGCGGAGAAGCAGCGCCTTGTTGACTGGTTCGCCACGAACGTACCGGGTGGCGAAGGTGGCGGCGGTAAAGAAGAAGAGGAGGACGAGGATTGAGTCGTTTGCGAAGAACGCCACGTGCCACCGCTCAGGTGCGATCCGTGTTCCCGTTCCACCGGCCTACCTTGTCAACCATGTCCGGCAATCCATTTCCGTTCACTGGTCTCACGGATGCGGAGGTGATCGCCGCACGAGCAAAGCACGGAAGCAACACCATTGAAGAACGGACCGGCGGCGCGTTCTGGCCTGCGGTGAAAGGCGCGGTGCTGGAACCCATGTTCCTGCTACTGCTGGCCACCAGCATCATCTACTTCGCGCTGGGCGAACGCACCGAGGCCTACTTCATGGCGGGCGCGATCGTGCTGGTATCGGCCATCAGCATCTACCAGGATTCGCGCAGCCGCAAAGCGCTCGCTGCCTTGCGTGCGTTCAGCGAAGCGCAGGCCACGGTGATCCGCAACAACGCCGTAGTGAAAGTGCCGGTGGAAGAAGTCGTGCTCGGTGATCTCGCCGTGGCCGAAGAAGGCAGCTTGCTCGCCGCCGATGGCGTGATCGTGCAGAGCAACGATTTCAGTGTGAACGAGTCCATCCTCACGGGTGAAGCATTTGCCGTGGCGCGCAGCATGGACGATCCGGAACTGGCCAAGGTGAGCAAGGGCACCCAGGTAGTGGCCGGCCTGGCCGTGTTCCGTGTTTCATCAGTTGGCAAGGCTACGCAGTTGGGGAAGATCAGCACCTCCCTTGCGGCGATCGAAGTACCGCCCACACCGCTTCAGCAGCAGATCACGCGCTTCGTGCGCAACATGGCCATCGTGGGCGTGGTGGTCTTCCTCGCTGTGTGGGCCGTGGCGTACTCTCGCAGCGGTTCGCTGTTGGACAGCTTGCTCACCGGACTTACACTGGCGATGTCCATCCTGCCGGAAGAGATCCCCGTTGCCTTCGCGACGTTCCTCGCGTTGGGCGCATGGCGCTTGGCGAAACAAGGCGTGATCGTGAAGCGCTCCACCACGGTGGAAACGCTCGGCTCGGCCACCGTGATCTGCACGGACAAGACCGGCACCATCACCGAGAACCGCATGACGTTGGCGCAGCTCTTCGTGGAAGCGAACGGACGAACGCGCGCACCCGATGAATGGCGCGAGCCGGAAGCACAACGCGTGATCGAAGTGGCGATGTGGGCCAGCGAACCCGTGCCCTTCGACCCCATGGAAGTGGCGCTGCACAAGGCATACACCGACACCACACAACACGATCGCCGTCCGGCATTCCACATGGCGCACGAGTACCCGCTCGGTGGCAAACCGCCGATGATGACGCACGTCTTCGCGAACGCTACCGGCGAACGCATCATCGCGTGCAAGGGCGCACCGGAACGTGTGTTGCGACAGTCGTCACTCAGCGATGCGCAAAGGACGGCCGTGCTCTCACAGGTGGGATCATTGGCGGGCCAAGGCTTACGTGTGCTCGGTGTTGCGGAAGCCAAGCTTTCCGGTGAGGTGTATCCAAAGGACCAAGAAGGATTCACGCTCGACTTCCTCGGGCTCGTGGCCTTCAACGATCCACCGAAAGCGGGCATCGCTGCCGTCTTCCAACAATTCTACAACGCGGGCATCCAAGTGAAGATCATCACCGGCGACAATGCGCTCACCACCGCTGCCATCGCGGAACAGACGGGCTTCCGCGGTGCGGAGAAGACCATGGACGGAGATGCCATGATGCAATTGGATGATGCTGCATTGCAAAAGGCCGTGCACGACACCAACATCTTCACGCGCATGTTCCCCGAAGCAAAACTGCGCATCATCAACGCGCTGCAAGCCGAAGGGCACGTGGTGGCCATGACCGGCGACGGCGTCAACGACGGACCCGCATTGAAGGCCGCGCACATCGGTATCGCCATGGGCAAGCGCGGCAGCGAACTCGCCAAGGAGGCCGCATCACTCATCCTCGTCAACGACGATCTGGGCAACATGGTCGATGCCGTGGCGATGGGCCGCAAGATCTACGGCAACCTCAAAAAGGCCATCCAGTACATCATCTCCATCCACATCCCCATCATCCTCACCGTATCGCTGCCCTTGTTCCTGGGCTGGGTGTACCCGAACATCTTCACGCCGCTGCACGTGATCTTCCTGGAACTCATCATGGGCCCCACATGCAGCATCGTCTACGAGAACGAGCCGCTGGAGAAGGACGGCATGCTGCGCCCACCGCGCCCGCTCAGCCTCACCTTCCTCACCTGGAAGGATCTCTCCATCAGCATCTGGCAGGGCCTCGTCATCACCCTCGGTACTTTGGGCGCATACCAGCTCGCCGTGCATCAAGGCCATCCGGAAGAACTTGTCCGCACCATGGTCTTCAGCACCTTGGTGGTGGCGAACATCGGGCTCACTCTGGTGAACCGCTCGTTCACCGCATCGGTCTTGACCACCTACGCCAACAACAACCAACTGATCCGTGGCATGTTGTTACTGACCATCGGCTTATTGGCCGCGTTGCTTTATGTGCCGTTGTTCCGCGAATTCTTCCACCTTGCTTCACCATCTATTGCACAGCTTGGTACCGCAGCTTCCATAGGTCTCGCTTCGGTGGCGTGGTTCGAAGTGTACAAGTGGATCAAGCGGCGTTCGGCGGCTCGCTCAGCGCTTCGCTAGTTCCGCATCGCGTAGTGCCCGAAGGCTGAACAGGGAAGCATAGTGAACAATGGCATCCCGCGCTCGTTACCTGGGCGAATACAAACCATTTTATTCGAGCTCTATCGTAGGCTCGCCCATGACGATTTGGTCCGCTGTTCCACGGACGCACATCTTCCCGGTCCAATTTCAAGAAGCGCCGTATCGATGTTCGTATCAAGGTTTGGCGGTGGGTGATGAACTTCCCGAACCAACGATCTCGAAGAGTTCGTCCAGCTTAGGCACCAAGATGATCTCCGTACGGCGGTTCTTGGCGCGGCCTTCCGGTGTTGCATTACTGGCTATCGGCACGAACTCGCCGCGACCGGATGCTTGCACGCGCTGTGATGGAACACTGTAGGTAGCGGTCAATAGGCGGACGATGCTGGTTGCGCGAGCGGTGCTCAGGTCCCAGTTGTCCTTGAAGTTGGAAGTGCGGATGGGAATGGTGTCGGTATGGCCTTCAACCATCACACTGATGTCCGCGTTCGCACGAAGCACCTCGGCCAATTTGCCCAAGGCCTCCGCACCTTTGGGGTCAACCTTTGCACTGCCACTGGCGAAGAGCAATTGCTCACTTAGGGATACGTACACTTTGCCGTCCTTCATGGACACGGTAAGATCTTCGGCCTTGAAATTCACCAAGGCATCGCTGACTTTCTTACGCAACGAGCTCATCGCGTCGCTCTGGGCTTGCAGGCGTCGGTCCAATTCGTCCATCCGTTGGGCCTTCGCCTTCAACTCGGCTTGTGTTGCGGTCAATTCCTTTTGGCGTTGCTCCAATTCCTCCGCAGTGAGCTTGGCGTAGTCCTGTAAACCATAGAGCTGCGAATTGAGTGCTTTGGTCTCGTTGGCCAAAGCGGTGCTATCGGCACGCAGCCGTTCAGCGGTGGAAGTGGCGGAAACATACTTGCGTTTGCTCACGCAGCCTGTGGCCAAAAGCGTGAGTACGGCGAGGGTGGGGATGATGTAGCGCATGCTGTTCGACAGCGAACACCATACCCGGATCGCTAAGCACCGTCAATTCCATTGGACCGCCGCACTGGACGTGGAGCATTTGAATGCACCTGACCACTCGCAATGCCATCATCAGGGGCACCGATCACCCCGGATCGGGGAAGTGTTTCCCGTTGGTCAAGGGCAGAGGGCTGCGCTTGGGTTTCGGGATCATCTATTTTGCAACCGGGTCGGGTATGTTGGCGATGCGTTGGTTGTGGTGGTGTGCGTGGCCGCATTCCCGAAGTTGGGTTCTGTGGACCTGTTGCAAGGTGCGGGCATGGGCATGGACGGACTGTTCTTCGCTGCCGCGCTCAGCTTCTTCGCCTATCTCGGTTTCGAGGACATCGTGAAGTTGGCCGGTAGAACGCGCGATCCGCAGCGCAACATCCCGCGCGCCTTGTTCGCGGCGAACGGCATTGTGTTGGTGATCTACACCACGGTCGCGGTGTTGGTCGTAAGCGCGTTGCCGTGGCAGCAACTGGCCGGTGAAACCGCTCCCTTGGCCGCGATCGTTGAAAGCAGATGGGGACGCACCGGTGCCTTGTTCATCGCTGTGGCAGCACTGTTCTCCACCAGCAACACCTTGCTCAGCAACATGC
>Ga0073900_10001972_pt1 | contig 11052 bp, 9 predicted proteins | sample KloWWTmetKNB5Kit_FD_66666 | JGI IMG/M metagenome (GOLD analysis project Ga0073900, IMG submission 66666) | Active sludge microbial communities from Klosterneuburg, Austria, studying microevolution and ecology of nitrifiers - Klosterneuburg... | ecosystem: Engineered > WWTP > Aerobic digester >... | reverse complement strand
CTTGCCTGCGGGGTGCAAGATCACACTTACAATGTCGAAACGCACGTTCATGCTGCAACCCGTGGCCAAGATATAGGCATTCGTGGCCTTGATGATCTTTCCTCGCTTGCCTTTCTTCACTGCTTCTTCCGGCTCCCCATGCACTGCGCTTGAACGTGTTTTCACCTCCACGATGATCAATTGGCCCTCGTGGGTTGCGATCAGGTCGATCTCATCCTTGACATGCCGCCAGTTCCGCTCCAGTATTTCGTAACCCAGTTGTTCTAAGAACCGGCAGGCGTACTGTTCCCCTAGTGCTCCTATCTCGTTGTGTTCAGCCATGGGACACTATTTCCTGTTCGTTGACCGACCTTTTGTTTCTATGGACAGCATCACTACCATCGATAACGACGGTTGAAGGATCTTGGATAAACCGAATGTAACCATTGTTGGATCACCGCGTTGAAAGTCTAAATTTGAGGAACTGTTACCATGAGACCGTTGCCTCGGAACATCCAGATCAACCATGCTTTTCAACCTCCGTTCCCTCAGCTTGACCCTTTTCAGCTTTGTGCTTGCCAGCGCGAGCCTTCAAGCCCAGAACTTTGAAGGGGTCATCGAGTTCACCAAAACTACTGGACCCGTGGTCACCAATTATCGCTACTACGTAAAGGGCGACAGGGTGCGGATCGAAGAGATCAGTGCACGTGGTGATGTGCAAGGCATCATGCTTGTGGATACCCGCGACAAAACGGTATTGGCCATTAGCCCCGAACGTAAACTGTACATGGACGTGCCCAATATGCGTTTGCCTAAAAGCGTGACCACTACGGTGCAGAAGACCTCAGAAATGAAGGAGATAGCAGGTTACAAGTGCGAAAAATGGGTGGTGAAAAGCCCAACGGAGGACCGAAACTTGACCTATTGGGTCGCTGCGGATGATTTCAATTTCTTCGTGCCACTTTTGGAAACGCTGAACCGGAAGGATGAGCAGGCCTTGTTCTTCTTGGAGATCTCGGACAACAAAGGAGTTTTCCCGATGGTTGGAATGGAGAACAAAATGGATGGTGCCGAGATCAGTCGCTTGGAAGTTTCCAAGGTTACGAAAGGGCCACAGAAACCAGCGATGTTCGAGATCCCACCCGGCTTCAACAAATTCGAAAGGAACTAGGCCTCGGCCCGGCTTGCCGTACGCAGGTGCGCTCTGCTGGACTTTCCGTTAGCGCGAAACTCCTTCAAAACTCAGCGTAGCACCTTCGTGTGTTACGCTGAGTTTTGCTTTTGGACCCAGCACGAGCGCTCGATTGTCGTGGATATGCCCCGCTGAAAAACCGAAGCAGACCGGGTAGCGAGCATCGCCCACTGCTTCCTCGATCATGGCCTCAACGTCCATGCCGAAGGGGTCTGCGGGGTCCTTGTCCCGCATATCGCTCATGCCACCGACAACCAGACCCGCAAGTTCCTTGAACCAACCGCCGTGTTTCAGGTTCTGTATCATCCGATCGGCGTGGTACCGCAACTCGTCAAGGTCTTCCAGGAAGAGGATCTTGCCGCTCGGGTCCAAGTCCAATGGGGTGCCTCGCAAGGAATAGAGCATGGAAAGATTGCCGCCCACCAACGGGCCTTCACATTCACCAGTTCTTGCCAACCGGAGTTCCATTTCACCAGGATGTTGACCAGTTACCGTGTAGGTTCCACCGAACAAAGCTTGCCTTAGGGTTTCCCTGCAGCCGGTGCTCTTGTTCCCGATCATGAACGGCATTTGTGCATGGATCGTGGCCAAACCCACATTGTGCAGTGCATTGTGCAATACCGTGATATCGCTGAAGCCCACGATCCATTTAGGGTCCTTTTGAAGCGGTCCGAGGTCAAGACCGTCCATGATGCGCACCGTACCGTACCCACCACGTGCACACCAGATCGCGCGCACCTCCGGATCGTTGATGGCCTCTTGTAGGTCCGCTTTCCGTTCAGCATCAGTTCCGGCCTGCTGGAAGTGCTTTCGGCCAATTCCCGAACCAAGGGTCACTTTCAAGCCCCATTGATCAGCCAGCGCAATTCCGTCAGTAAGCTCTTTAGCGGAAATGGCCCGTGCGGTGGGTATGATACGGATCTGTTCGCCCGGGTTCAGCGATGGCGGTATTCGAATTGACATGCGGCGAAGTTCGGGAATGGGCGGGATCCGTGTAGCCCATGCGCAGCCGGTTCCGGTATCGCCGCCCGTGCCTGTTACTTTTGTGTCCTCAACAATGACAAACGTGAAGATCGCACCCGTGAAGGCTCCTCTCCGCTATACCATTACCGCCGCTTTGCCCTATGCCAACGGCCCCTTGCACATCGGGCACATTGCAGGTGCTTATTTGCCAGCCGATATCCATGCACGGATCCTTCGATTGCGTGGAAAAGAGGTGCTTTTCGTGTGTGGTAGTGATGAGCACGGCGCTGCGATCACCATGCGTGCCATGAAGGAGGGGACCACACCGCGCGCGATCGTGGACAAGTACCATGCATTGATGCACAAGGCGTTCGTGGACTTCGGGATCCAGTTCGACATCTATCACCGCACAAGCAGTGATCTGCATAAGGAAACATCGCAAGCGTTCTTTTTGGAATTAGAGAAGAAGGGTGTTTTCACTCGACAAGAAGAGCAGCAGTATTATGATCCTGAGGCCAAGCAATTCCTAGCCGACCGTTACATCATGGGCACGTGTCCGGTGTGCGCGAACCCCGATGCGTATGGCGATCAATGCGAGAAGTGCGGCAGTGCACTAAGCCCTAAGGAGCTTAAGGACCCGCGCAGCACACTGAGCGGAGCAACACCGATATTGAAGCCAACCACCCATTGGTTCCTGCCCATGGAACGCAGTCAGGAGTGGATGTCCGAATGGATCAACACGGGTATGTTGGATGGCGTGCAGCAACATGATCCTACGGAATGGAAACCACAAGTATTGGGCCAATGCAACAGCTGGTTCAAGGAAGGCTTGCGTCCACGTGCAATGACCCGCGATCTGGATTGGGGTGTTCCGGTGCCGTTGCCCAATGCGGAAGGCAAAGCGCTCTATGTTTGGCTGGATGCGCCGATCGGGTATATCAGTGCGACCAAACAATGGGCATTGGACCACCATGGGGATTGGGAGAAATGGTGGAAGGCCGATGACACACGCTTGGTCCAATTCATCGGCAAGGACAACATCGTTTTCCACTGCATCATCTTCCCGATGCTGTTGAAGTTGCACGGTGGATTCATTCTTCCGCAGAACGTGCCGGCCAACGAGTTCCTCAATTTGGAAGGTCAGAAGATCAGCACCAGCAGGAATTGGGCGGTGTGGTTGCATGAATATCTGGAGCGGTGGCCCAACCGGCAAGATGAGATGCGGTATGCCTTGGCCACCATTCTGCCTGAATTCAAGGATAGCGAGTTCACGTGGAAGGATTTCCAGGACAAGAACAACAACGAGCTGGTGGCGATCATCGGCAATTTCGTCAACCGCGTCTTTGTGCTGTGCCATAAGTACTACGCAGGCTTGGCCCCGGAGCCTGAAGGCCACATTGAACAGGATGCCGCGCTTTGGGCCGAATTGGAATTGTTGCCGACGAAAGTGGCTGCGGACAGCGATCGGTTCCGTTTCCGCGAAGCGCTGGCCAATGCAATGCAGGTCGCTCGTCTTGGCAACAAATACTTGACAGATACGGAACCTTGGAAATTGGAACGTACCAACGATGCCGCTACACGTACCGTGTTGTACAATGGGTTGCGTATTTGCGGGATCCTGAGCGTGGTGCTCGAACCTTTCCTGCCACACACCGCGGCAAAATTGCGGGCGATGTTGGGCCTTACGGATCCGGTCTGGGAGGATGCCCTTCGGTCAGACCTGATCAAACCAGGTATGCCGCTCGGCAAAGCGGAGCACCTTTTCAAACCGATCTCCGATGAAGAGATCGCTGCTGAGGTGGAGCGGTTGAAAGGGGCGGCACCCCTGAGCACGCTGCCAACAGGACCGGTCAAAACAGAATTGCCAAAAGAGAAAGCGTTGGACATCACGCTGAACGCACCCGCAGCTGAAGTTAAGGCTGTGATCACGTTCGATGACTTCACCAAGTTGGACCTGCGTGTGGGTACTATCACCTCCGCCGAGAAAGTGCCCAAAGCCGATAAGCTCCTGAAGCTGACGATCGAGATCGGGGAAGCCGTGCCGTGTACCGTGGTCAGTGGTATCGCACAGCATTTCAACCCTGAAGAGTTGCCCGGCAAACAAGTGCTGTTGCTGTGCAATTTGGAACCCCGTAAGATGCGTGGTGTCGAAAGTCAGGGGATGGTGCTGATGACAGAGGATGCCATGGGCAAGTTGGTGTTCATGCAGCCGAACGTGGAGGTGCCGAACGGAGCGGAGGTGCGGTGATCACTGCTGCTGCACCGCGTTATCCCGCTCTTCCGGTGTTCTGCCTTGCCTATCCAACGTAGGCCAACCCTTGCTCCGCAATTTTTCCAATCGGGTCGTGTAGCGGGTCGCGCCATGAGCATTCAAATGTACCGCATCGCGAAAGCAACTATCCGGGAACTGCCAAGAAGAATGATCAAAGAATGGCTGATCCGGAAAGTGCTGTTGGATATACGCATAGTAGGCCGTGGTGTCGCTACCCTTTTGTGCGACAGGGTGCACAGGAGTGTTCAACAGTATGCACGTAACCCCGTTGGCGCGGCATAGGTCGATCGTTCGTTGCAGGTATTCCACTTGGTCCCGGGCTGCACCGAATTCCGGTGGACGTGTGGTGCCGAGCTTCTGTTCATTAGCGCGCACGGAAAGGTCCTTCTTCAATTTCTGCTCGGTCGTGCCGGAGTACCCACCGAAGTTCAAGTCCTTGTAATTGGTGGGTCCGCGGACCGCTTTACGAATGAACCCCCAGCGGATGAACGGGGTTTGCGCCAAAGTGATGTAAGCCTTTGGTAGCCCTAGGAATATGCAGGCGTCGGTCGCATCGAGCAAAAAGAAGTTGAACGGCAATTTGAATTTGATGTACCGATCGGAACGCGTTAGGGTATCCTGCACGTGATCCAATGCCATGTAATTGAACGATAACCATAACGTGTCAAGATCAGGGTTCGCTTCAAAGAAGTGCTTCGCTTTCGCATAGGAATAGAGGTAGGCCTCGCCCCCCTGTGCGAGGTTAACAGTGCGCGGGATCAAGGAATCATTCACCGCCCATTCCACTTGGGAATCGCCAAGAACCAGAGTGTTGGTGCCCGTCGGAAAGGTCAGGTCGGTACGCAATAGCAAGCTGCGCGTTATGGCGATCGATACCAAGTTGAAGACCAGCAAGAGCAGGCAGAAATAGAAGGCGTTGAGCACTAGGCGACCCACGGACATCTGACGTTCAAAATTGGAAGTAGATGAAATTATTACCCATGCCGCTCTTCCAGATCACCAATTGCGCAATGACGAGATACACCGCAAAACGAACGAGCTTGGGCACGCGCAAGCGCTCCCATACCAGGCCATGTTCCTTGCCACGCTGGATCCATTCAACACACAAAAGCACAATGATGTATAGGATAAGGTCGCGGGCCAATGGCATTGTGCTCCACTGCTTTCCGCTATTCAACGGGAAGTTGATCACCATGCTTTGATAGATATTCGCCATGCTTCCCAGCGATCCGGCACGCAATAAAGCAAAGGTGAACGACATCAACACGAACATGCCGAGCATGCGCAATGCTCGACCGGGCGCAGGTAACAACGCTGTAGAGGAATTGACCGAAGCACGTCCGATCCCTGCTCCAACGGCCAATGGGATGAAATAGATGCTCTGCAAAATGCCGAACACCACGTACGTCCAATTCGCTCCGTGCCAAATGCCAACGCAAAAGAACGTGACCGAAATGGCGATCACCAATCCGCGCTTGCCCATGTCGCGTAAGATGAACGAGAGCGGAGTGAACACGTGGTCGATCATCCAAGAGGTGAGCGACACGTGCCACTTCCGCCAGAAATCACTTATGTCCACCGCAAAAAGTGGGTAGGCGAAATTGATCACAAGCCTGATGCCGAACAGCTTTGCAACACCCAGGGCGATGTTGGAGTATCCCGAAAAATCGCAATAGATCTGAACGATGTAAAGCATCACCGCGCCCAAGATGGTGCCGGAGCCATGCGCATCCGGTGCGCCGAAAACAGTATCGATATATGGCCCCAATTCATCAGCGATCACCACTTTGGCGAACAAGCCCCATAGGATCTGCCTTAGTCCATCGGAAATGAGTTCGGGGTCCAATACCCGGGGGACTTCAATTTGAGGAAGGAAGTGCTGGGCGCGCTCAATGGGGCCAGCAAGGATCTTGGGGAAAAAGAAAACGTACGTGAGGAAGTTCAACCGGTTTTTGCACGGGTCGATCTCTTCGTGTTGCACGTTGATCAAGTAGCCCAGCATCTGGAAGGTGTAGAAACTGATGCCCAGCGGGAGCAACACGGCAAGGACAAAGCCTCCCGATGCCAAGCCCATGGATGCGAACATTTGGGCCATGGCTTCCACGAAGAAATTGGCATACTTGAAGTAGATCAGTAACCCAAGGTTGAACGATACACCCAGCCAGAACCAAGTGCTCCGCGCCCGACCTTCGGGCAACCGCACCAAGTGGAGCGCCAACGCGTGGTTGATCAGTGAACTGGCCAATAACAACGCTAGGAATTGCAGATCGGAGAGTGCGTAGAACACCAAGCTGGCCGCCAGCAACAACGCGTTCTGCCAACGTTCTGATCGGGGAACGATCCACCAATGCAAGACCCAGACAACGGTCAGGAAGATCAGGAATTCGCCCGAGTTGAACAACATCGTAGCAGGGTTGCGATCACGGGAGCTTGGACCCGATCAACTCGATCAAGGACCCCATGTTCTTCAGCTTGTTGATCTCCTTCAATTTGAATTTCACCCCGAATTCCTTTTCCAAACCGGTGATGATGGACATGTGCGTGAGCGAATCCCAGCCTTCCACGTCAGTGGCGGTGAGGTCGTCGCGCATCTCGAAATTGCCGTGGCCGAGCACGTTAGAAACGCTGGTGCGTATGCGGGAGATGAGTTCTTCTCGTTGCATGATCATTTGGTGGGTGTTCGCTCCATGAGCACCTTGGAATGGTGGGGCATGAAACGAATGGTATCGGGATGTGTGGATGTGTAGGTGTGTGTGACCGAGAAACCGAGCCGTTCGTACAACCCGATCGCTACGGCATTATCGGCGAAGGCCTGTACTTGTGCTTTGCGCTGGCCTGCGCGTTCCAGATGTGCGTTGATCAACGCGCCCGCGATGCCCTTGCCCCGATGCGCAGGATCCACATGCACGTATTCGATCTGTAGTGCACCTCTTTCGCGATCGATCCGCAGGCCTCCGATGATCGGTGCGTTGGTGCGCAATGCGGCAATGCTTTCTGGAGGGAACGTGAAGCCGATCAAATTGGACTTCAACAGACCGGAAGGCATTTCATCGGTTGCGCCCTCGATCCAGCCCGCAACTGCACCGGCAGGTGAACCATCCACTTCAGCGATCAAGAAACTACGTATTGAGAATTCGCAACCGTCCACGTCTTCCTCCAACATGGAAGTGATGTGCTTTCGTGTTTCTTCTTCGTTGATCCCCAATAACGTGGCCAAGCCCATGCGCGGGGTGTTGCTCTTTTCTGCAGAAACGATCGCTTCTACAAGAAAAGGAATGTCGCTTTCTTTCGCGTGCCTGATGGTGCGTGCCGACATCACGTTGCGATCATTTGCGCGTGCAACACCTTGCGGTCCGTTTTTCCATTGGAATTGAGCGGAAAGGTGGGCACGAATCGGAAACGAGTGGGTATCATGTAGGCCGGTAATTTTTCGCGCAAATAAGCGATCAGCGGTTTGGTATCGCTCTCTTCCCCTTCAATGACCAGGGCCACTTCGTTGTTGCCCAATGCGTTCGGCACTGCCAATGCGACTGCGCTCGAACGCTCCAGAAAAGCCCGTGCGTGGTGCTCGATCTCGGAAAGCTCAACCCGGTATCCTTGGATCTTGACCTGATGGTCCAACCTGCCCAAGTAAAGGACGTCCCCTTCGGCATCCATGGTACACAAGTCGCCGGTGCGGTAGAACCGTTGACTTGTGCCATTGCGCTCCATCAGGAAGATGGCATCGGCCGTTTTCTGCGGATCGTTCCAATAACCCGGTGTCATTTGGCCGCCGCCCAGACACAGCTCGCCTTTGCTGTTCGCAGGAAGTACCCGTCGTTTCTCATCCACAATGATGAGTTCTGTTCCTTCCATGGCCTTGCCGATGCTCAATACACCATTGATGCTCTTGTTATTTCCTCCACGATCGAACGGATAATGTGTGCAGAATATGGTGTGCTCCGTTGGGCCGTACACATTGAGGATCCGTGCGTTGGGCACGCATGCGCTCCATTCCATGGTTACATCCAATGGCAATGCCTCGCCGCAAAACAAACTGCTGTGCAACGCGGGGCAATGGATCTCATCGAAATATGGCCGCAAGTAGTTGATGATCGAGGGCACCATCAAAGCCACGGTGATCGCTTTCTCTTCCAGCAACTCCGCGATGTAGCCGTATTTGATCTCGTTCTTCGGCACGGTGTACACGCAAGCCCCGTGCAACAAAGGCACCAAGTACGACATCACTGAAAGGTCGAAGGTGAGCTCAAAGCTCTGTAGGCACTTGTCCTCTTCGGTGAAGGGGATGCCCAGTGCGTCGAAACCAGAAAGGAACGTGGCCACGTTGCCATGGGTCATGGGTACTCCTTTTGGTTCGCCAGTGCTTCCGCTGGTGAACAGCAAGTATGCCAGATCGTTGACCTTTGAAACATTGAATTCAAGGCGCTCTTCCGTGGGTGGCAGTTCATCCGAACGGATCGCGGCGCAGGTGAGGAATGCCTCGTTCGCTTCGGAGCACAGCGCATAATTGATCCCGGCACGTTCTGCAATAATGGCGTTGCGATCACGCGGAGCATCAGGGTTCAATGGAGTGTAGGCACGGCTTTCCGCCCACAAAGCGATCAACGCTGCGTATGTCAACAGATCATCATTGGCAACCACGCCCACAACACGTTCAGTTGCAGGGATCAAAGTGCGTATCGCTCTGCGGATACGGGCCACGTCTGCATCCAGCTCGGCGTAGGTGCTGTATTTTCCAGCGAAACAGAATGCGGGGCGTTCGGCGTGTTCCCTGAAGGCTTTCTCCAATTTGGAAGGATGGGTCACCACTTCGGTCCCGATGGGTACGGCTGTATTCATTTCCTTGGACCGGTCAAGCCGCGAAGATAGCAAAGGCCCAATGCGGCCGCGGGTCGGGAGGAACGGGCCCATTGTCACATTAGTCCTTGGGTCGCTGAACGATCCGTTCGCACGAGGTGTGTTGGTCGGCCAACGGTGTCCAGGAAGATCATGCTTCAATCTACCTGGATCAGGATAGGAGGTATTTTGTTCATGCGCCCATCGTGTTGCAACGGAGGCCAACCCTTACTGCGCAATTGCCTAAGTCGTTCGCTATAAAGTGCTGCGCCCGAATGGTTCAAGTGTGTGGCATCTGCATAGCAGCTATCGGGCAGTTGCCATGCACTATGGTCATATAGCGTAGTGCCTGCCAAGTGTTCTTTCCAATAGGTATAGTATGCAGCAGTGTCGGCATCACGGACAATGACGGAATGTACTGGCGTGTTCAAGAGAATGCACATCACGTTCCTCTCCTTGCACAAGTCGATGATCTTGTCCAAGTATTCAACTTGGTCTTTGGCCTTTCCGAAGTTCGGTGCGCGCGGCTTTCCAGCAGCGAAGATGCTGTCGCGTATGGCCAGGTCCATTTGCAACCGATCGCGTTTCAGAAATAGGAACCCACCGAAATCCAGGTCGCGGTATGTGGTGGAATAGCGAAGGGCGTACTCGATGAATTTACGGCGGATATACGGCGTGCGTGCCAACACGGAATAGAAGGATAGCTGCGTGGCGAACACGTGCAGGTCCGTCGGCCCCAAAAGAAAGAACTGGTACGGAAGTTCATATTCGTTGTATCGTTTTGTACGTGTCAAACTGTCCCTACGTTGCTCCAGACTGGTGTGATCGTAGGCCAACCAAAGCGTATCCACCTGCGGATTGGCCTCCAAGAAAGCCTTGGCCTTCACGAAAGAATACAGATACGCATCCGCTGACTTGGAGAGGTTCACCACGTTGGACAGGATCGTGTCATTGATCGCACATTCCACATGCGAATCACCCAACACGATCGTATTCACTTCTGCGGGTAAGTTGAATGATGCACGACCCATGAGCCACCCCACAGCGAACACCACTAGGATGCAGAAGAGAAAGAACACCGCGAAATATGCGACGATGTGGAGTATGAATTTACGGACCTCCATCAGAATTGGAAATAGATGAAGGCACTGTCCTCTGTACCCAATTGGATGACGCCAAAGAGCAGGGCCGTGTAGATCGCCCAACGAACCAACCGTGGCATTCCATTACTAAGCTCCAGCCCATGTTGTTTTTCGCGCTGAACCCATTCGACACCGACCAAGATCATGATCAACGGCAATGCGGCAGGTTCGATCAAAGGCAACGGATCCCCTTTGGTGAAGGAGAAGATCCGATGGATGTACACAAAGGCATCGCCCACAGTTGCGGACCGGAAAAAGATCCATGCTGAACAAGTGAGCAGGAAGGTGCCGCCCATGCGAAATAGATCCTCGGGAGATGGCAGCCATCTGTGCTGCGCAACGGTTCCGATGTACCTGCGATTGCTGCCCGTGAGCAACAACGGAAGAAAGTAGACCGCATTCAGCGCACCCCAAATAATGAAGGTCCAGTTCGCGCCATGCCAGAAGCCGCTCACGATGAATATGATGAAGGTGTTCCGGACGCTCATGGCCAAGGTGCCGCGGGACCCACCCAAGGGCACGTACAAGTAATCGCGGAACCACGTGCTCAACGAAATGTGCCAGCGTCGCCAGAATTCCGCCATGTCCCGAGAGAAGTACGGAAAAGCGAAATTGCGCATCAGCGAAAAGCCGAAGAGACGGGCGCAACCGATCGCGATGTCGCTATA